>Ga0265314_10000851_pt1 | contig 36214 bp, 32 predicted proteins | sample 4126metaG_FD_203106 | JGI IMG/M metagenome (GOLD analysis project Ga0265314, IMG submission 203106) | Rhizosphere microbial communities from Carex aquatilis grown in University of Washington, Seatle, WA, United States - 4-1-26 metaG | ecosystem: Host-associated > Plants > Roots > Rhizosphere >...
GTCGCCGCTCGCTTGAATACCTCGGGTATTCGGCGCTTCGCTGCTCCTTGCATCCGTCCCCGCCGCGCCCGTTTCGGCTCGGTCCGACTTTATCCACGGGCTGCTAGTTTGCTGGCGCTCTGTTTCCTCGGCCTGGCGCTGATCAGCGCGCGCGCCGCGCGGGCCGAGGATCCAAACAAGGCAATCAACAGAGCCACCGAGCTCAACAAGAAGGCGCTCGAGCTCTACTCCGACGGCGACTTCGACAAGGCCCGTCAGCTCTTGAAGCAAGCGCTGGACTTGTGCGCGAGCTCTGGCCTCGACAGCCATCCCATCGCGGCGCGGACCCACATCCACCTTGGCGTGGTCATGGTGGGGGGACTCAACCAACACGATCTGGCGCTGAAGCAGTTCCGCAAGGCGATCGAGATCCAGCCGGACATCCAGGTCACCCACAACGTGGCCACCCCCGAGGTGCTCGCTGCGTTCAAGGAAGCCGCCGACTCGCCCAACGCGGCGCCGGCCGGCGAGGGCGGGGGCGACGGCGCGCCACCCGCAGCGGCCGATGACGCCCCCCCGGCGGGCGAGGGCGAAGGACCAAAGTCGGGTGGGGCGCCCGCGACCGGGATCATCCACACGCCCGTCACGCGGGCGAAGGCGGGCTCCGCCGTCCTCATCACCTGCAGGCTGGGGTCGAACGTGACCGGCTTCCAGAAGGTCGTGCTCGGATTCAAGGGCGTCGACGATGACGGCTTCACCACGAAGGACATGGCACGAGCCGGGGGCAAGTTCGCCTCCCAGATTCCCGCGACGTCCACCACCGGCAAGACGGTCGCTTACTACATCGAGGCCCAGGACGCAGAGGGAACGGTGCTCGCCGCCGCGGGTGGGGAATCACGGCCCTTGACGGTGGCGCTCGGGGCCGGGAAGACGTGCGCCGAGGGCGACGACGCCTGCGAGGAGGGCGCCGGGGGCGGCACGGCCGGACCGCCGTTCTTCATCGGGCTGATGGGTGGCTTCGGGTTCGGGTACGCCACCGGGCACGCCGACCTCACCAGCGTCAACCAGGTCAAGGCGGGGTTTGCGCTGGCGAGCCTGCTCCATGTCGCCCCCGAGCTCGGATACTTCATCAATCCCGACTTCCGGGTGTCCTTGCAGGCCCGGCTGCAGTTCGTCACGGGGCCGACGCCCCTCGACATGAATGGCGTGCATCAGCCAGCGAAGTTCGGCTTCGCGGCGCTCGCCCGCGGGAGCTGGTTCTTCGGCGACGGACCGCTGCGACCCTACGTTTCGGCCGCGCTGGGCGGCGGCCAGATCCGCCATGTGGTCGTGTTCACGGGCGCGAGCAAGCTCTGCGGCACCAATGGCGGCAAGACGTGCGTCGACACCGTGACCCCAGGACCGCTGCTCTTCGGCGGCGGGGCCGGCCTGACGTACGCGCTCAGCGAAACCTTCGGGCTCGTGGCCGAGGCGAACACGCTGTTTGGCCTGCCGAAGTTCACGTTCCACATCGACCTCAACGCCGGCCTCTCGCTGCGTTTCTGAGGGTGAGCCCCACGGTCGAGTACGCTCGGGAGCTGGCGGCCGCCACGCGGGCCGCCCACCTGGCGGGCGAGATCATCCTCCGCCACTACGGGGGCGCGCCGGTCGCCGTCGACACCAAGGCCGACGACTCCCCCGTGACGGTCGCCGACCGCGAGGCGAACGACGCGATCGTGGCCACGCTGCGCACGGCGTTTCCCGACGACGCCATCCTCAGCGAGGAGAGCCCGGACGATCAGGCCCGCCTCGTGCGCTCGCGGGTTTGGATCGTGGACCCGCTCGACGGGACGCGGGACTTCGTCGCCCGAACGGGCGACTTCTGCGTTCACGTCGCGCTGGCGGTGGCGGGGACCCCCCGCGTGGGCGTGGTGCACCATCCCGTCTCCGGCGCGACCTACGCGGCGATCGAGGGCGGGGGCGCGTTCGTCGAGCGGGACGGGGCGCGCACCCCCCTGCGGGTGGGCGCGGTGGCGGCGGCGGCGGACGTGCGGCTCGGGGTGAGCCGGCTCAACGTCGGGGAGGCCCTGCGACGCGCCCTCGGCGAAACGGGGCTCGCGGGCCGGGCGGTCGCGATGGGCGCGTCGGTGAAGTTGATGGCGGTGGCGCAGGGGACGCTCGACGCCGTGGTCAGCTTCACCGCGGCGGAGCGCGAGTGGGACACCTGCGCGCCGGAGGTCATCGTGCGTGAAGCCGGCGGCGCGTACACGGATCTCGACGGTCACCCCTTGCGTTACAACCAACCCGACACCGCGCGCCGCCGCGGCAGCCTGGTCAGCAACGGCGCCTGTCACGCCGCGCTCCTCGGGTTGCTGCGCCCGTTCTTCCCGGGCGAATCAACGGGTCCCGCGCCCGCGCCGGGCGGTGTCGGACAGTGAGCGATTCCGCGGTCGATTCGAGGGCGAACACCGGGTCCACGGCGCCCGGGGTGTCGCGGCGACGCTTGCTCGGCGTGGACGGCGTCGACGGGAGCGGCAAGTCGTTCCTCGCCGAGCGACTCGGCGCCACGCTCGGGCAGGTGGGCCTTCCGACCGTCCTCTTGCGCGTCGACGACTTTCGCCGCCCCATCGATTGGCGGCAGGCGGGGCGCTCCGAGGCCGAGGTCTACTACGATGACTATTACGACCTCGCGCTCCTCGATGCGTGCGCGAGCCGGTTCCTGGCCGGGGCGGACGCCGTGGAGATTCCGGCGTTCGATTCGCGGGTGGAGCGGCACGTCGGGACGCGCACCGTGGAGTTCGGCGCGGCGTCGGTGGCCGTCGTCGAAGGCGTGTTTGCCTTGCGGAGCCAGGCGGTGCGGGCCAACGCCGCCGTCGTCTACCTGCGCACGACCTTGCCGGAGGCGCGGCGCCGCATCCTGGTGCGCGACACCGCCCGCGGACGGACAGCGGAGGACGTGATGCACCGGATCGCGGCGCGCTACTTTCCTGCCCACGAACGCTACGTTCGCGAATGCGATCCCGTGGGCAGCGCGGCCGCGCTGATCGATCACGAGACCCTGGGCGCGCCGACCGTCGCCCGGCTCGATCGGGCGCGCCTTGGTCCCGTCGTTGCCGAGGCCCTCACACGCGCCGTTGGCGCCTTTGCTCCCACGGCCACGGTCGGTTAGCCTGCAAGGGCTTGAAGCAACGGCGACAACGACTGCGACTGCGACTCCAGCGGACGAGAGCGTGAGCGAGGCGGTCCCGGGTCCGGCAGCGTCCAGCCCTGCCACCGTCATCGTGCGCGCCACGGTCGCCGAGGCGGCGGGGGCGTCCCAGCTCGTGGCGGGGCTGACGGTGCTCGAACGCTCCGTGAGGCAGCTCGGACGGCAACCGGGGCGACGGATTCTCGTCGCCACCGACGACACGTTCCCGCTACCAGCCACGCTGCCGGCCACCGCCGAGCTCCGCCGCGTCAACGGCGACGTCGAGGCCGCGGTGGACGGGCTGCGCGCGGAGACAGCCGGGACCGTGGTCTCCGGCAACATGGTGCGGCTCCGCGGCGACCCCCTCGACGGGGGCATGCGGGTCACGGACGAGACGGGCCGCTCGGCGGCCGAGGACGCCATCTTCGCGGATCTGCTGCGTGGTGATCTCGGGTTCGTCGCCCGTCACATCAACAAGAAGATCTCCTTCCCGATCACGCGCCATTTCCTTTGCCACCTTCCGGTCACGCCCAATCAGGTCACCCTCGGCGCGGCGGCGCTGGGCCTCGTCGGCTGCGCGCTGGTCGCTTCGGGGGGCAGGGCGAGCATGATCGTCGGGCTGTTCCTGGCGCAGGCGCAGTCGATCCTGGACGGATGTGACGGCGAGCTCGCGCGCGTGCGCTTCCAGCAAAGCCGCCTCGGCGAGTGGCTCGACACCGTCGTCGACGACTTCATGAACGTGGCCCTCATCGGCAGCATCGCCGTGGGCCTCTGGCGCGCCACGGGCAGCGCGGTCCTCCTCGGCGGTGGCCTGCTGGCCGTAGCGATGTACCTCTTCTACAACGTCGTCTGTTACCGCGAGCTCGTCCGCCAGAAGGTCGGCGGCGAGCTCATCAACATTCGCTGGAAGGTCACCGAGGGCAAGGATCTGAAGTCGATGGTCAGCGGAAAGGCCCCTGGTCTGAAGGTCGTCCTGCTGGCGCTCGGCCGCCGCGACACGTTCGTGTTCGGCTGGCTGCTGCTCGGGATCGCGCAGCTCTTGCCGGTCGCGATCCTGTGGGCCCTCATCGTGGCCAGCATCTCGTTCGGCGCGGCCCTGACCCAGGTGCTCGCGCGCGAGCCTCCTACCGCCTGAGGCGCGTTCACTTACCCGCCGGTATGGCTCCCTCGGGCGCGCCGTGGTTGGTTTTTCCGTACAGCACCGCCGCGACGACGCCGAACATCGCCACCAGCGGCCAGGTCAGCCGCGCCGGGAGCGCGGCGAGCAACGACGTCCCCACCAGCGGGCCGAACGACTGCCCCGCCGCCTGGGCCAGGCCGAACAACCCCGCGTAGGCGCCGATCCGGCCGTGCGGGGCCATGGTGGTCGCCGCTGTCTGCTGGGCGGGCGCGCTGATGATCTCGGCCAAGGTCACGAACGCGACGCAGGCCACGAGGTGCACCTCGCGCGTCGCCAGCCCGCACAGCGCGTAGCTGGCCGCGTAGGCGAGCGCGCCCAGGACCAGCACGTGCTGGTTGCCGACACGCCGGATGTAATAGAACGCCGGGAGCTGCAGGAAGATGACGATGATGCCGTTCTCCAGGTAGAGATGGCGGATGGAGCGGATGCCCATGTGGAGGTGGTCCGCGGCATAGAGCGAGAGCGGCGCATAGAGCTGGGCTTGCAGCAAGAAGAAGAAGAACGTCGCCAGCAAGAACCCCATGAAACGGCGGTCGTGACGGAAGGCCGCCACGTCGGCCAGGCGAAACGGCGGCCGCACCGACGTGGCGGCGGTCGCGCGGGTCTCGGCGATGGCCGACGCAGCGCCCGTGGCGATCAACGTGATGACCGCGCTCACGTAGAAGAGGTAGCCGTAGGCCACGCCGCCCCCCGGCAACAACGCGGGGGCGATCGTCCCCATCGCCCAGCCGATGTTCACGCCGATGCGCTGCAAGGAAAACGCGGCCACGCGATGCTCGCCTTTCGATAGATCGGCCACCATCGCCGAAGCCACCGGGTCGAAGAATGCGCGCAGGATGCCGTTGAGGATGACCAGGGACGCGATCGCCAGGATGGGGCCGCGGTTGATGATCTGATAGCCGAGCGCCGCCAGGTTCACCGTGCGGATCAACATCGCGCTGATGAGGACCGGCCTGCGACCGACCCGGTCCGTGATCTCGCCGGCCACCCACTGCATGGCCGCGCCCGACAGGCCCGCCGCCGTCCAGATCGCGCCCACGGCCTGCAGCGAGACGCCGCGCTCCTTGTGCAGCGTGACGCCCAGATAGGGAAGCACCGCCGAGAATCCCAGCGTCACCACCAGGCGCGCTGCGGCCAGGATGAAGACGCGACGATCGAGCGCCCGGAAGTCGGAGAGAAGAGCCAAAGGCCGAGGGAGAATAGGCCGCGCCCAGGCCGGTCGCCACTATGCAGATCACGGGACTCGCGGGACATTTCCCTGCTACGCTGCCGTCCGATGATCGTCGAGCTGATGAAGGAGTATCGTTTCGAGGCCGCGCACCGGCTGCCGCGCGTGCCCGACGGTCACAAGTGCGCAAACGTCCACGGGCACAGCTACAAGGTCGAGCTGCACGTCACCGGCCCGGTCGATCCGGCCACGGGCTGGCTCGTCGACTTCGGGGTCATCGACGATTGCTGGTTGCGGGTCTTCGCCCGCCTCGATCACCAGTACCTGAACGACGTGGCGGGCCTGGAGAACTCCACGTGCGAGAACGTGGCGGCCTATATCTGGACCGCCATGAAGACCTCGATCGGCGGGCTGTCCGCTGTCACCGTCTGGGAGACCCACGACAGCCGTTGCACCTATCGGGGGGCCTGACAGAGCGTGGGCACCGCGGGGGCCGAGGAGACGACCCAGGCCGGTCCGCGGCTGCTTCGCGTGGCGACGCTGAATCTGTGGGGCGAAAATGGCCCGCACGCCCGCCGCCTCGAGCTCGTCGCCGAGGAGCTCGGCCGCCTGAACGCCGACGTGCTGGCCCTGCAGGAGGTTCGCGAGGTTCCCGGGCGGTTGCCGAATCAGGCCGACACGCTGGCGAGCCGCTTCGGGTTCCATGCGGCGTTCGCGCGCGCCACGGAGTGGGGCGGGGGAGTCGAGGGCCTCGGGATCGTGTCGCGCTTTCCCATCCGACAGACCGCCTTCGCGCGGCTCCCGCACGCGACGGAGACCGAGGGGCGCATCGTGCTGTCGGCGTGCCTCGACACGCCACGCGGGCCCCTGTGGCTGCACACGACCCATCTCAGCTATCGGCTGCACGAGGGGCGCGAGCGCGAGGAGCAGGTCATGGCGGTCGATGGGCAGGTGACGGCCCGCGCCGCCGAGACGGACCTCCCCCAGATCGTCGCGGGCGACTTCAACACCGCGCCCGACGGCGACGAGATCCGCTGGCTGCGCGGCGCGACGACGCTCGGCGGAAGGCGCGTGTCTTACCAGGACGCGTGGGCCGCTGTTCACCCCGACGACCCCGGCGTCACCTGGGCACGGGATAACCCGTTTCGTGCGCGGATGGGCTGGCTGCCGGCCGAGCGGCGCATCGACTACATCTTCGTGACGGCCGCCCGCCGGGACGGGCGCGGGGCCGTTCACGACGCGCGCCTGTGCTTCGACCATCCCGGGGCGGACGGCGTGTTCCCATCTGATCACCGCGGGGTTCTCGCCGACATTCAGGTCGCGCCCGACGAGCCCAGGGCCTGACCATGTATCGCCTGGCGCACGTGACCGATCCGCACTTTCGTTCCTTCGAGGGCGCGCGCCTCGGCGACTTCCTCGGCAAGCGGGCCGTGGGCGCGCTGAACGTCGTGGTCAACCGGCGCCGCAAGCACAAGATGGAGCTGCTCGAGGCCCTCGGAGAGGATGTGCGGCGCGAGGCGCCCGACCACCTGGCGCTGACAGGAGATCTGTCGAACGTCTCCCTCGATGCTGAATGGCGGGAGGCCCTCCGCTGGCTCGAGGCGACGGGGCGGGCGCCTGGCGCCACCACCGTGATCCCGGGAAACCACGACGCCTACGTCGCCGAGGTGGTCGCCAGCCGGTCGTTCGAGCGGCTGTTCGCGCCGTTTCAGATGTCGGATCTGCCAGGCACGACGGCGCCCGCGTACCCGTTCGTCCAGCTCCGGGGGCCGCTGGCGCTGGTGGCGCTCAACAGCTGCGTGGCGACCGGCGACCTCGGCGCCTGGGGCGAGCTCGGGGTCGCGCAGCTCGACGAGGCGGCCGCCTTGCTGGCGGCGCCCGCCCTGCGCGGCAAGACCCGGGTCGTGTTGCTGCACCACCCGCCCGTCAAGCTGAAGGGCGGCGAGGATCGCAACCTCAAGGACCGCGAGGCGTTCGCCGCGATGATGGCGCGCGCGGGCGCGGACCTGATCCTGCACGGGCACGATCACCGCGACGAGACGGCGGCGTTGCCGGGCCCCGGCGGCGCCGCGATCCCCGTGATCGGCGCCGGCTCCGCGTCCTACGCCGGCAGCCCCGACAAGCGGGCCCGCTACAACATCTACGAGTTCGACGCCGGAACCATCACCCTCGTCACCCGCGCTCACCAGGAGGAAGCGGACACCTTCGCCGAGGTGCGCCGCGACCGAATCGTGGGGTGAGGCTCGCCTTCGCGTTTGCTTGGCGACACGAGCTGACCTGGCGGCAGCGCATCGCGTATAGTCAGCGACCATGAGCAGCGAGACCTACCACGAGCCGATGGATCTTCTCTCCGATGAGACCAAGAACATGCACCGCGCGATCGTCTCCCTGAAAGAGGAGCTCGAAGCGGTCGACTGGTACCAGCAGCGCGCCGAAGCCTGCAGCGACGAGGAGCTTCGCGGCGTGCTGGTGCACAACAAGAACGAAGAGATCGAACACGCCATGATGAACCTCGAGTGGATCCGCCGCCACAGCAGCGTCTTCGACACGAACATCAAGACTTACCTTAACGCCAAGGGGCCGATCTTGGCCGTCGAGAAGCAGGATAGTGCTGGACCGGGCGGGGCGAGCGGGGGGACGTCGGCCAGCGGGTCCAGCCTCGGCATCGGCAGCTTGAAGGAGGGGAAGTGATGGACCTCCTCAAGCGCAAGAAGGCACCGCTGACCGACGAAGCCTGGCAGCAGGTCGACGATGAAGCGCGGCGCGTGCTCAAGCTGCATCTCGCCGGCCGCAAGGTCGTCGACTTTGCGGGTCCCCTCGGCTGGAAGCACGGCGGTGTCAATACGGGTCGCCTCAATCCGATTGGCAAGGACCACCCGGACGGCGTGTCGTACGCGCTACGGCAGGTGCAGCCCCTCGTCGAGCTTCGCGCTCCCTTCGCGATGAAGATCGCGGAGCTCGATGACGCGTCCCGCGGCGCGGACGACCTCGACCTCGACCCGGTGATTGCGGTCGCGGAGCGGGTCGCGCACGCGGAGGACACGGCGATCTTCCATGGCTTCAAGAACGGTCAGATCACTGGCATCATCGAGGCCACACCGCACAAACCCGTCCCGGTCACGGGAATCCTCGAGTGGCCGAAGGCCGTTGTCGCGGCTCTCGAAGTCCTGCGCGCCGCGGGCGTGAACGGCCCCTACGCCCTCGCGCTCGGCCTGCAGGCGTTCGATGAGCTCGACGCCGACAGCGAGGACGGCTACCCGCTGCGCCGGCGCCTGGAAGAGAGCCTGCGCGACGTATCCCTGGTGTGGGCGCCAGCGTTGCAGGGCGGGGCGGTGCTGCTTTCGGTCCGCGGTGGGGACTACGAGCTCACGGTCGGGCAGGACCTGTCGATCGGCTATGCGTTCCACGATCGCACGGACGTCGAGCTCTTCCTCACGGAGTCGTTCACGTTCCGCGTGCTCGAAGCAAAGGCCGCGATCTTCCTCAGCCGCCCCGACACCAAAGCCAAGCGCCCTTAGGCGAACCTGCTACGCGCGCGGCGCGTCGGGGAGGACCGGCGCGGGCGCGTTTTCGTGCGGGATGAGGTCCGCGATGGTCATGCCCTTGGTGCGCTGCTTGCGGGACTCGTCGAGCTCGCTGGCCAGGGCCCGCAGCACGGGCGACGTCGAGCCTTCGGCGATCTCGATGTCGCTCGACCGAAAGGCCGACAGCACCTCGTCGAGCGTGATCGCCGCCGCCGCCCGGCCGGGGATGTAGCCGTTGATGTCGCCGTGGACCTCCGCGATCAGCCCCCGCGCCTTCAGGCGCTCGACCACCCGATCCACGACGTCGACCGCCAGGCCGAACTCGGTGACGAGGTTCGTCTTCGCGATCGCGCGCCCGGAGACCTCGTGCGCCCCCGCGACCATCGCCAACAACTGGGCGGCCAGCAACCCGTTGATGGGCGCGTCGCCGCTTTGCCGCCGGTCCTCCGCCTCGAGGAGCCGCAGGTTCTGCATGGCGAAGGCGATCTCCACCCCCAGCAGCACCAGCAGCCACGAGGCGTAGATCCAGATCAGCAAGAGCGGGATGAGCCCGAGCGAGCCGTAGACCCCGCTGTAGCTCTGCAGCAGCATGTTCTTGGCGAAGCGCACGAAGACCAGCTTCAAGACCTCAAGCACCGCGGCCGTGAACAGCGCCCCCAGCAGCGCGGCGCTCCAGTTGACGGTGGTGCGCGGCAGCAGCTTGTTCATGAACAGCAGCGCCAGCACCTCGATGGCCATGGGCACGAAGAAGCGCGTGGCCGTGTTCGCGCCGATGAGGCGGCCGGACCAGTAAAGCGAGACGGACGCCAGCGCGGGCAGCAGGGTGACCATCGCGTAGAACGTCACGAACTTCCCGACCAGGGTGCGGCGCTCGCCGACGCGCCAGATGTCGTTGAAGATGTGCTCCACGTAGCTGTAGACCGAGTAGCAGGTGATGATGGTGAAGAACAGGCCCGCCCCTCCGAGCGCGCCCACGCTGATGTTGCGCGAGAAGTCCTCGATGTGGTTGGTCACCGCCTCCATCCCCGGGAACAGGCGATTCGCGATGAAGTCGGACAGGCGCGACTGCGCGTCGAGCGAGCCGACGCTGCGCAGGATCGTGAACGCGATCGCGGTGACGGGGACCAGCGACAGGGCCGTATTGAACGTCAGGGCCGCCGCCTGCTGCGGACATTTGTCGCGGGCCCACTGCTTGAGGATGCGGATCCCCAGCCGGGTCAGATAAACGGCGGCGCGGGCGCGGTGGGAGAACTCCACGGTCGCCGCCGCCGTGTAGGAGTTGTTTCCGAGGTAGGCACGGATGTGGCCGAGGGTTCGTCGCACGCGGCTCAAGTACGCCCGAGGACGGTCCCGGGCGCAAGCGACTATCGACGGCGCGCCGAGAAATCGGCGCCCGGCGGCGCTGGGTTCGAGTGAATTTTTTGACGTGTTCGCTGGCTTCGCTAGCGTCTAGGCATGAAGATCGTGTCGGAGGAACAAAGGGCGTTCGAGGTGATGAAGGCGGAGTTGCTGCGCAGTCATCCGGGGCGGTTCGCGGTGCTTTGTGGCAGGCGGCTGGTGGGGATCTTCGAGTCGGTGGATGAGGCGCTGCTGGCGAGCTCACGGGAGTTCGACGCGGGCAACCTGCCTGAAGGAGCCCCCGTCTTCATCAGTGAGATCGCCGAGCTCGTCTCTTTGCGCGTGATGGCGCGGCCCTACACGACCGCGGAGACCCGCGGGCGGTCGCCGACGGGCGAAGTCCGAGCCTGAGTCCAAAGCCGGAGGTCACGCGCGGCCCGCGGGAGCCGCGGGAGCGGTTTGCGCTCGGGTCTCGATCGGGCGAGTGTCGCGGCGCTGTCCAGGTGGGCGCGTTGCAAATGCGGACCCGCTTCGATAAAACCGGCCGCCGGTTTCGGGAACGCCAAGAACGCTGCGTTTTGCCTTCGTCGTCCACCTCTGCGCCTTCGCCTTACTTGGGGGATTGCCATGCGACCCGTCCGCTCGATCTGCCGCCGCCGCCACTCCCTTCGTCCTCTTCGTCTCGACGCGCGTCTTCGTGACGCCGCGGTCGTGGCGGCTCTGGTGTCGGCCTCCTGGGCCGGCACCGTCGGGTGCGTCGAGCAAGACGACGACAAACCGACCGAAGAGGACATGAAGACCGTGCGCGCCAACCTGCTGACGACGCCGCCCTCGCCGAAGGGCGTGGTGAACGCGGACCTGGATGGGAAGCTCATCTACCTGGGGATGGACTTCGACCCGCCCGTCGCCGAGCCGGGCAAGGAGATCAAGCTGACCCACTACTGGAAGTCCGTGGCCTCGCCCGGAGACGGCTGGCGGGTGTTCACCCACCTCGAGGGTCCGAACCACCAGGGGTACCTGAACGCCGATCACGGCCCCGTCGCGGGGAAATATCCGATCAGCCAGTGGAAGCCAGGCGAGATCATTCGCGACCAGCACACGGTCGGTCTGCCAGGCAACTGGACCGCCGACTCCGTGCTGGTCTACGTGGGCGCGTGGAGGGGGCAGCCCCGCATGCCGGTCAAGAGCGGCCCGAACGACGGCAACAACCGCGTCCTGGCGGCGACGATCCCGGTGAAGAGGCCGGTGAGACCGCCCGCGGCGCGCAAGCGCTACGTGGCGCGCCGGGTGACCGAGCCCCTCAAGATCGACGGCAAGCTGGACGAGCAGGCGTGGAAGGATGCGCCGTCCACCGGCGTGTTCGTCAACACCATGACCGGGGCGCCCTCCGAGATCGTGACCGAGGCGAAGCTGCTGTGGGACGACAAGTTCCTGTATGTCGCCTTCGAGAACGCGGATACGGACATCTGGTCCAGCCTGACCAAGCGCGACGACAAGCTGTGGACCCAGGAGGCGGTCGAGCTGATGATCGACGCCGACGGGAACGGCAGGGGCTACATCGAGCTGCAGGTGGCGCCGAACGGCAACGTGTTCGACACCTACCTGCCGCAATACCGAAAGTACGAGGACTCGCTGGATCCCAAGAAGAAGCCATACTCGTGGAATTCGAGGTTGAACACCAAGGTAACGATCGACGGCACGCTGAACAAGCACACCGACAAGGACAAGTCGTGGACCGTCGAGATGGCGCTGCCGCTCGCCGACGTGAAGGGCATGGACGTGGACGCGCCGCTGCCTCGCCTGCCACCGGGCGTGGGCGACGTGTGGCGCATCAACATGTTCCGCATGGACCTGCCCGAGGGCAAGGGGCAGCTCGCGGCCGGCTGGTCGCCGCCGATGGTCGGCGATTTTCACGCGCTCGACAAGTTCGGCGAGCTGGTGTTCGGGGACGAGAAGGGCAACCCGGTGCCGCCTCCGGCCGCCCCTGTCGCCGCCCCCGTCGCGGCGTCCGGCAAGGCCGCGGACAAGAGCGGGGGCAAGGCGAGAGACAAAAAGGCGGGAAAGACCGGCCGCGCGAAGAAGAGGTCGTCGAGGTCCGAGGAGTAGCGCCGTCAGCGAGGGACGGCGCCGTATCGCTTCAATCGACTGTCGACTCGACTTCGATCACACGCAGGACGGGACCGCCGCTCGTCAGGACGACCTCGCGCGTGGTCCCCGCCGGAGCTCCTGCCTCCACGGCCCGCAGGGCATCGTGCGCCCGCCGCAGGGCCTCCCGCACACGGGACGGGAACGCAGCGGATGACGCGACCTCCGCGAACGGCCGCCGCGGGCCGTCGATGAGCTCGTAAATCACCACGGCCGGACCGTCGTCGTCGCTCAGCGACAACACCCGCTGAACGTGAGGACCGCCCAGCGCGGCCAGCGCGCGCAGTCGTCCGAGCGCCTCGGGGGCGAGCGGCGAGTCTCGCCGCTCCACGAGCACACGGCGTCCGAGGCGCGGATCGGCGCGCTCGAACAGCGCGCCCGCGGCCGACCGTCCGAGCGGAATATCGCGCTCGGGTGCCCGCGCTTCCCCGGTCGCCTGGTCCGCCCTGTCGCCGGCGTCAGCTCGCTCGGGTACGACCATCACCGGCGCGCGCGGCGCCGCTCGCGGCAACGACTCCGTTGGCCACTGGCGGACGGCCTCCCACATTTCCCGGGCGGACTCCCAGCGCTCGTCGGGCGCCTTGCGAAGCGCGCGCAGCAAGACAGCATCGTGCGCGACGCTCAGCCCGTCCTGGCACAGGCTTGGCACGGGGGGCTCCTCACCGAGGTGCTGGGCGACCACGTCCGGTCCCTGAAACGGCAGCCGTCCCGTCAGACATTGAAAGAGCGTGACGCCCACAGCGTAGAGGTCCGCCGCCGGCCCGATCCGGCCCCCCGTGATCTGCTCCGGGGACATGTACGCGACCGTCCCCAGCAGTCCCCCCGTTTGCGTCTGTCCAAAATCCGCCAGGTGCGCGGCGCCAAAGTCACCGAGCTTGGCGTTTTCCGCCAGGTCGAACAAGATGTTCGCTGGTTTTACGTCACGGTGGACGATCCCCTGGTCGTGCGCGGCACCGAGCGCCGCCAGCAGGTCCAGGGCCAGGCGGCGAACCGCCGCGACGGGCATCGCTCGCGCGTCCGCGACCCGATCGGCGAGCGCGCCCCCCGCCATCAGCTCCCAGACGAACAGCCCGGCGGCCGGCTCTGCATCGAAGAGCGCCACGATGTTGGGATGGCGAAGCCGAGCGGCGGCCTCGGCCTCGCGAGCGAAGCTGGCGTAGGCCTGACCTTCGGCGCCGCCGGCATCGCCGCCGCCACCGTAACGGAGCAGCTTCAGCGCGACCTCGTGGCCGAGCAGTGTGTCCTCGGCCAGGTAAACCTGGCTGGTGGCGCCTGCGCCGAGGGATCGCAGCACCTTGAAGCGACGGCCCGTCGCAGCGGCGGAGGCGCCGAGCGCGGTGGCGGGGAGCGCGCCTGCGGCGGCGTCGGCCGCATCGAGCGCCGCGATCGCCGTCGCGGACGCGGGGAGCTCGGGCTTCGCGCGCCGCAACCTGGTCACGATCTCGTTTGCCGCCACGGGATAACCGAGCGCGAGCAGGGCGCCGATCAGCGCCTGGCCCGCCTGCAGTTGCACCGCCTCTACGCGCATGGCCCGCTGGTACGCGCGCGCCGCGTCCTCGTGCCGGCCGAGCCGCCCGAACAATCGTCCCAGGGCCACCTCGGCCCCCGCGCGTTCGTGGTCGGAGCCCGCGCGGGCGCGGGCCTGCTCGTAGGCCAGACCGGCGTCGTGCGGGTGGCCTGCCGCCTCCGCCAGGCGGCCGACATCGAGCAGGCTCCCCGCGCGCCGGTAATGCACGGCAGCCCCTGCGCGGTCCCCGGCGCGCTCGGCCAGGTGACCGGCGTCGAGATGTCGCCCCCGCGCCGCGAACGCCGCCGCCGCCGCCGCGAGCTCGGCGACGGCCTCGCGGGGTATCGTCTGCGCGATCTCCCCGGCGCGCCTCGCATCGCCGAGCTCCAGCGCCAGCCGGACGGCCAGGGCCCGTCGTCCGAGCTTCAGCGCGAGGGGCAGGGCGTCCGCGAACCGCCACAGGCGTTCGTAGAGGCGGATCGCCTCATCGAGCTGCCCCAGCTCGACGGCCAGCCGGGCGGCGGCCAAGTGCTCGCCGGCCGCGACGAGCGCGGCCACGCCACCTTCAGGGCCAGCCGCGTCGTCGTCAGGCTTGGGCATCCCGTGTACCTCCGATTCATGGTAGCAAGCTCTCACAAACCATGGCGCAAGCAGCCCCCTCGTCGCACGGCGATCTGGTCCTCGGTGTCATCGGAGGCAGCGGGCTCTATGACCTGCCCGGTCTGGCAGACGTCCGCGAGGAGACGCTCGATACGCCGTTCGGCCAGCCGTCGGCGCCGGTGGTCATGGGACGGATCCGGGGCACCACGGTAGCGTTCCTCACGCGTCACGGGCGCGGACATCGCTATTCGCCGTCCGAGATCAATTACCGTGCGAATATCCACGCCTTCAAGCAGCTCGGCGTCAGCCGCGTGCTGTCGATCTCCGCCGTGGGTTCGCTGCGGGAAGGGATCGCGCCGGGCGATCTGGTGCTGGTCGACCAGTTCATCGACAAGACTCACGGGCGCGCGAATACGTTCTTCGGGGGCGGGATCGTCGGGCACGTCAGCTTCGCCGATCCGGTTTGCCCGCACTGGGTGGACCTCGTGGCCGGGGCCGCGGCGTCGACCATCGGCGCGGGCCCACCCGCGGCGATGGGCGGCGGGGACGCCGAGGCCCTGGAGGCCCGGACCACGGGCCGCCTGCACTTGACCGGGACCTACGTGTGCATGGAGGGCCCGCAATTTTCCACACGGGCCGAATCGAACCTGCACCGAAGCTGGGGCGCCGACGTCGTCGGCATGACGGCCGCGACCGAGGCGAAGCTCGCCCGCGAGGCCGAGCTTTGTTATGCGGTCCTGGCCCTGTCCACGGACTTCGACTGCTGGCGCGACGGCGAAGAGGCGGTCACGGTCGGCTCCATCGTCGCGGTGCTGAACGCGAACGTGGCGCGCGCCCAGGCGATCGTGGTGGCGCTGGCCACCGCGGCCGCCGCCGCGTCAGGGCCTCTTGCTTGCTCGTGCGCGCGCGCCGCCGAGCAGGCGATCTTGACGGCGCGAGAGACCGCTTCACCCGAGGCGCGCCAGCGCCTCGCGACACTGTACGGGAGGTATCTGTGACGCTCGATTCTCATCCGCACTCTCTGTTGGTGGTGGGCTCCGTGGGCCTCGATGACGTGGAGACCCGCATCGGAAAACGAACCGGCGTGCTCGGCGGCGCGGCCTCGTACTTCTCGGTGGCCGCGTCGTTCCTGGCGAAGCCCCGCATGGTGGCGATCGTCGGCACGGACTTCCCGGCCCAGCACACGGAGCTCTTCGAGCGGCATGGCGTCGATCTGGCAGGCCTCGAGCGGGTCGCGGGCGAGACGTTCCGGTGGTCGGGGGTCTACGCGCCCGACTTCAGCAGCCGCACGACCCTCGACACCCGCCTGAACGTCTTCTCGACGTTCAACCCGAAGCTGCCGGCGGGGTGGGGCGACTCCGAGCAGGTGTTCCTCGCAAACATCGATCCCGAGCTGCAGCTCTCGGTGCTGGAGCAGACGGCGCAGCCGAAGTTCGTCGCCTGCGACACCATGAACTTCTGGATCGGTGGCAAGCGGCCGGCGCTCTTGCGGCTGCTGAAGCGAATCGACCTGCTGATGCTGAACGACGAGGAGGCCCGCGAGCTTTCAGGCCAGGCGAACCTGCCGGCGGCGGCGCGCGCCATTCAGACCATGGGCCCGCGGGCGGTCGTCATCAAGCGGGGCGACGCCGGCGCGTTGCTGTTTCACGAGGCGGGCGTGTTCTCGGCGCCCGCGTTCCCCATCGAGAACGTCGTCGATCCGACCGGCGCCGGCGACTCGTTCGCCGGAGGCTTCATGGGCTGGCTCGCGCGCACCGGCAGCACCACGCCGGGGAACATTCGCACGGCGATGATCCTGGGCTCGGTGCTGGCGTCGTTCGCCGTCGAGGACTTCAGCCTCGATCGGTTCCGCACCCTGGACCTGATGCAGATCCGCGAGCGCTTCGCCGCGTTCGCGGATCTGGTGCACTTCGAGAAGATCCGGCTCTGACCGGGATCGGAGTTGTTGGGATATGCTTCGGGCCCGTGCGTTGCCCCCCGCGTCTCGGCGTTCTCTTGGCGTTTGCGGTAGGGCTATTTGCGAGTCGCGCCTGGGCGCGAGCTTTGTCCGCCGGCTCCCCGGGGTGCCCGTCGGGCGAGGGGAGGGGGAATGGCAACGCGGCGGCGGCGCTTTGGATCGCGCCCGAGTCGCCCGCGGTCGGCAGGCCGCTGCGGATCATGGCGGTCGCGCCCGAGTCGCTGGCCAAGGCCGAGGTGATGATCTCGATCGGGCCATCGCGGGTCGAGGCCACGCGGGCCGTCCACCGGGGCGGTGGGCCGTTCAGCATCGAGGCGACCCTGGCCGCGCCGGCCGCCGGTCACTACAAGATCGAGCTCATGCGGGAGGGGAAGACGCTCGCCTGCCGGAGCGTGGACGTCGGCGCGCGCGCGCGCGCGCGGCGACCGCTGGCGCGCGCTGCCGTCGCGGGGACGTGGGCGACGACCCGCGCCTGGGACCGCGCCACCGAGGACTACTACAGCGCGTGGATCGAATCGCTGTTCGACGCGCCCCCCACCGACAGCCTCGGTTTTCGGCCGCTGGCGCAGGCCCTGCGCGACGCGAACCGGAATTTCTTGTTCGACGATCTAGGCCTGGGCGAGGATGACCCGAAGGCGAAATCCGCCCTGACCGCCTCGCCCGATTGCGCTGACCTGCCGTATTTCCTGCGTGCCTACTTCAGCTGGAAGCTGGGCTTGCCCTACGGATTCCGCGACTGCGATCGTGGCACAGAGGCGCGGCCCCCCCGCTGTGGCGCCGTGTTCACGAACGAGTCGCCCGTCGAGGGCGCGCCCAGGGATTCCCTCGGCGCGATGAAGAAGTTTCTGCGCCTGCTCGCGAACAAGGTTCATTCGGGCAGCGCGCGCACGGCGCTCGCGGACGATGACACCGACCACTACCCGGTTGCCTTGACCCGCGAGGCCCTGCGCCCCGGCGCGGTCTACGCGGATCCGTACGGCCACGTCCTCATGCTGGTGAAGTGGGTCGAGCAAGGTCAGAACACCGGTGGCATGTTGCTGGCCGTCGACGGTCAACCGGACGGCTCCGTCGGCCGCAAGCGCTTCTGGGAGGGGAACTTTCTCTACGCGAACGACGTCGCGGGCGCGGGTCCGGGATGGAAGGCCTTCCGGCCCCTCGCGCGTGCCAATGACGGGAAGCTGGCCCCGCTCACCAACGCGGCGTTACGCGCCGATCCGCGCTTCGCCCCGTTCTCGACCCAGCAGGCCGACCTGGCCCGCGACGCGTTCTACGCGAAGATGGGCAAGCTCATCAACCCGCGGGGCCTCGACGGCGCCACCGCGTACGGGGAGACCCTGGACGCCCTGGTCGAACAGCTTCAGACGCGGGTGGGGTCCGTCGACAACGGCGAGAAGTACATGCGCGAGAACGGCAACCCGGTGGTGGCCATGCCCGAGGGCGCGAAGATCTTCGAGACCGTCGGCGCCTGGGAGGACTACGCGACGCCCTCGCGTGACATGCGGCTGCTCATCGCCATCCACGTCCTCGAGACCTTGCCGGAGCGGATCGTCGCCCACCCGGAGTTGTTCAATCTGGCCGGGCGCAAGCCCGCCGTCGTGCGCGGCGAGGTGGAGGCGCTGCACGCCGCACGCGCCAAGGAGCGCGGCATTCAATATCAACGCAGTGACGGGACAACGTTCCATCTGACCGTCGCCGACGTGCTGGCGCGCAAGGCCGGCTTCGAGATGTCCTACAACCCAAACGACTGCGTCGAGACCCGCTGGGCCGCGCCGGCGGGCTCCCCCGAGGCAGCGCCCTGCAAACGACAGGCGCCGGCCGATCAGCGGGCCCGCATGGCGGAGTATCGTCCCTGGTTCCACGACACGCGCCGCCCCGCCCGCTGACGGCCGAACATTCCCTCTCCCTAACCCTCTCCCACATTCGTGGGGGAGGGGACCAGGACGCGGAATGCGATCGCGTCGGCCACGCGGCGCGAGGCCGGCCCGGAGGCGTGCCAGTCGAGCCGGCGGGCGCCGTCTGGCCCGATCGAGATCGTCACGCGCAGGTGATCCGCCGGCGCCGCCGACGGGAATCGGTCCAGCCACTCGATGACCGAGGCGGTGCGGTCGAACGCCTCGTCGAGCCCCAGCTCGACGAGCTCCGCCGCCGAGGCGACCCGGTAGAGATCGGCGTGCAGCAGCGGCACCCGCCCCGGGTGCTCGTTCACCAGCGCGAACGTGGGGCTGGCCACGTGACGGTGGGCCGATATCTCCATGCCCTCCGCGATCCCCTGCGTCAGCGTGGTCTTCCCGGCCCCGAGCGGCCCGACCAGCCCCACGACGTCGCCGATTCGCAGCGCGCGACCCAGGCGCCGTCCCCACGCCTTCGTGTCCTCCGCCGTGACCAATACCGCAAACGCCGACGACGCCGGATCCACCGGCGCGACGACGGCGGCAGGAGCTTCGGGGACGTTCGCCACGACCGCGCCATCTTGTCGCGGCCCGCTGTCGCCAGCAACGGGATCTCGCATAATATCGGCGGTCATCTTGCCCCTTCGCTCCTCCGCCTCCGTCTTGACCCTGGCCCTCGCCGCGCTGGCGCCGGCTGCCTCCGTGAACGCACAGGCGCTTGCCCCGGCACCCCCGCCGCATGTCTTCGCCCGGACCTACGGCGTGATGGGCACGGATCTGACGCTGTCGGCGTTCACCGCTGACGATTCCGCCGCCGAGGCGGCGTTCGGCCTGGCGCTCGACGAGATTCGCCGCATCGAGGTCCTGATGACGGACTGGCCACGCGAGGGCCAGCCGCCCTCGGACGTGCTGCGCATCAACGCGGCCGCCGGTCACGAGGCCGTCAAGGTCGCCGACGAGACGTTCGAGGTCATCGCGTTCTCGCTGGACATCTCGCGGCGGTCCGAGGGCACGTTCGACATCACCTACGCCGCGATGCGGGGTCTGTGGAAGTTCGACGAGGACCTGGAGAAGAAGCTGCCGGCGCCCGCGGACATCGCCCGCCGGCGCCGCCTCATCTCGTGGCGCGACGTCGTCCTCGACAAGACCGCCAGGACCGTGAAGCTCCGGCGCGCCGGCATGCGGCTCGGCCTCGGCGGCATCGCGAAAGGCTACGCCGTCGATCGGGCCTCCGCCATCCTGCGCGCCCGCGGGCTCTCGAACTTCATGGTCCAGGCGGGCGGCGATCTGTACGTGTCGGGGCAGAAGGGCGCGGCGAACTGGATGGTGGGGGTGCGAGATCCGCGCGGGGGGCCGCGCGACGTGATCGCCAAGATGCCCATCAAGGATCACGCGTTCTCGACAGCGGGCGACTACGAACGCGGGTTCGTCCTCGACGGCAAGCGCTATCACCACATCATCGATCCGCGTACGGGCTACCCCGCCACCGCCTCGCGCGAGGTCACCGTCTTCGCGCCCAACGCGTTCCTGGCGGACGGCCTCGACGACGCCATCTTCATCCTGGGACCGAAGAAGGGGCTGGCGCTGTGCGCGCAGTTCCCGGACACGTTCGCCCTCGTCGTGGACGCCCACAACAAGGTGTGGATGTCGCCCGAGCTCGAGGGCAAGCTGATCCGGACCGCGGAGCCCAGTGACGGTATCTGACGCGCAGGCGCCGGACGTCGTCATCGTCGGCGGCGGGGTCATGGGCTCGGCGGTCGCGCTTCGCCTCGCGCAGCGCGGGGTGCGCGTTACCGTCGTCGAGCGCGGCATTCCGGGCGCCGAGGCGTCCAGCGCCGCCGCCGGGATGCTGGCTCCGCAGACCGAGGCCGATGGGCCCGGCCCCATGCTCAGCCTCGGGCTCGAAAGCCGGGCGCTCTACCCCGAGCTCGCCGCCGAGCTGCACGCGATCACCGGGATCGACATCGGCTACGATCGCTCGGGCGTGCTCGCGCTCGGCTTCAGCGACGAGGACGAGCGCGCGCTCAGCGCCCGGGGAACCTGGCAGGGGGCGCACGGCCTGCGCGCCGAGGTGCTGTCGGCCGAGGCGGCGCGCGGGGCCGAGCCGGCGCTCGGTCCCACCGTGCACGCGGCGCTGCACTTTCCCGACGACGCGCAGGTGAATCCAGCGTCGCTGGCGCGGGCGTTCTCCCAGGCCGCCGCGACAGCCGGCGCGCGGTTTCTGCAAGGGCGCTACGTGCGGCGCGTGCTGATCGACGCGGGCGCTGTCACCGGGCTCGAGCTGGACGGCGACGTCCTGCCCGCTGGCGCAGTGGTCCTGGCGGCGGGCAGCTGGTCCGGTCTCGTCGAGGGGGGAGGGGTTCCGGCCCATGTCGTTCGCCCCGCGCGCGGGCAGCTGGTCGCCATCGAGACGCGCCCGCCGCTGTTCCACCACGTGCTGTCCGTGCACGGGCGCGGCTACCTGGTGCCGAGGCGGGACGGCACGGTGATCGCCGGCAGCACCGTCGAGATGGTCGGCTTCCGCAAGGAGGTCACCGTGGGCGGGCTGGCGACGATCCTCGACCTGGCCCGCACGCTGGTGCCCGGCCTCGCCGACGCGCCGGTGCTGTCCACCTGGTCCAACTTTCGCCCTTACACCGAGGACCAGCTCCCCGTCCTCGGCGCCACGGCCGTGAAGGGCCTCTATCTCGCGACGGGCCACCACCGCAACGGCATCCTGCTCGCCCCCATCACCGGCGACGCGATCGCCGCCCTGGTCGCGACCGGCGACGCGGGCGTTGACCTGGCGCCGTTCTCGGTGACGCGCTTTCGAACCGCACCGGGCATCGGCAGCGCCGGCGGCCGCTGAACGGCCGCCTCCATCGGGTCTCGTCCGAACGCGGGCTACTTGTCGTCGCTCGCGTCGTCGTCGGAGTCGTCGCCCTTGCCCGACTTCGCATCGCCCGACTTGCTGTCGGCGTTGTCATCCGACTTCTTCGCGTCCGACGCGGTCTCGGCCCCGCCCCCTGAAGCGTCTGAGGCGCCGCCCCCCATGACGTAGGCGAGGCCAACGTAGATCTGAATGTACTGATCGACCGCGCCGCCCGCGATGGGCGGGGTGGTGGCGGGATTCCCCGTCACATCGGATGGCTTCGTGTTGAAGGCCAGCCCGAACCGGCGAACGTCCACACCTGCACGGATCTCGAAGGCGTTCGTCACCTTGTAGCCGGCGCCCACCCCCGCCTCGAGCCCTGCGCAGGTCGTCCGCGGGAAGTACGAGGCGCCGCCGATCTGGCCGGGCTTTCCGATGCACTGCAGGTAGGCGAGGTTCGCGTCCAGCAGGACGGACGACGTGACCTGGGTGTGAATGCCGCCCCCGGCCCGCGCGAACTTGTAGTCCGTCGACGGCACCACCGAGGTGGACATGCTGTTCGACGATCGCCGTAGCTGGAACCAGTCATCACCGTAAGCGACGGTGGCAAACAGCCCCCACGGCAACCGGTACTTGAGGCCGATCGAGAAGGCGGTGGACACCGTCTTGTAGTTGCCCCCCACGCCGGGAGACGTGACGACGGGCAGCAGGTACGTCAGGTCGCCGGTGAGGCCCAGGCCCGCGAGGGGGCCCCCCCCGAGGAGCGCCAGCGGAAAAAAGTCCGCGCGGAGATTCAACGCGGGAGCGCTCGGGAGGCTGTAGCTCCCGGTAGGCGTCGCGCTCAGGTCGGGGCGCTGTTGGTTGTACGAGAGTGAACGCATCAGGACGGCGGGTCCGAGGAAGATGGAAAGCGCCTCCTCTCCCCCCTCCGGCGCGGCCTCGGACTCCTCGGCCGCCGCCTTCGGCTTCTTCTCGCCTTCGCCTTCAGACTCGGACTTCTCGCCCGGCGAGGACTCCGATTCCGCGGGCGCTTCCTTGGCCTTCTTCTTCTTCGAGCCACCCTCGTTGGAAGCGACGGGCTTCGACTCTGGCGCCTTTTCGGCCGGCTCGGACTCCTCCGCGGCGGCTCCCGCCGGCTCTGGCTCGGGAGGCGGTGCCTCGAAGCCCCCGCCACCAGGCGGGTTCGTCTTGTTGAACGCCCCGGACAACCGCTTCCAGAACGTCTTGCTGATGACCGCCGCGATCTTCTTCGAACCTGCCCCAGTGAACGTCTCTTCACCGACGACGCTGCCGTCGCTGCCCGTGCGGACCGTCAGGGTCGCCTTCTTGTTCGTCACCTCGCCGACGACGATTCCCGTCAAGTCGAGGGCCTTCGAGACCGCCTTGTACCCGTCGTCGCTGTTCAGCGACACCTTCAGGCGCTTCGCCGCGCCCGTCAGCTCCCCGCCGGAGACGACGACGATCTTCCTGCTTTTCAGGGCCTTCTCGACGGCGGCGCGGCTCGCGCCCTCACCCGGTCCCGTGAACGAGGGGACCGCCACCTTGGGCGGCGAGTGGGCTTTGCCCTTGCCACCGCCCTTGGCGTGAGCCGCCGGAAAGCTCGAGGCGAGAAGCGCGATTCCCAGGAACGCGAGAACCGTACGAGATCGTCGAAAGACAAGGCGGTTCGCAACGGGCTTCATATCCATGCGCAAGTCGCTCCGGCGGTTTGACCGCAAACAAGGGGATTGAACGTTCTTTGGCTCGTGGGCGGACAAGTCTTGACCCGGTGTGACCATTAACACGGACGGCACGCGTGTGTCGTGGGTCAGTTCGGAAGCTTTGAGTTGACCCAGTCGGTGATGCACTGCATCTGATCGGCCGGGAGCTTGTTGCCCCCAAAGGGCATCAGATCCCCGCAATCCGTCCCTGTGAGCCGCTGAAACAGCGCTCCCGCCGGGGGTTTGGTCGGATTGACCAGGTTCTTGTTGCAAGTGGCCAAACCGCTGAACGCCTGCGCCATCCCGATCAGGCCGGCCTCCACGGGCGCCGTGACCAGATCCGGGGGTGAGGCGCCTGGGCTGTGGCAACCGGTGATGCCGCACGTGGGCTTGAAGATCATCGTGGGCGCGTCGCACGCGGCCGTGGTGCCGCCTGTACCGCTGCCGCTGCCGCCGGTTCCGACCGCACCCCCGGTGCCGCTGCCACTACCCCCCGAGGCACTTCCACCGGAGCCGGTCGAGCCTCCCGAGCCGGTCGACCCTCCGGATGCTGACACATGCCCCCCCGTGCCTGTGCCCACCGGGGGGGGATAGCTGCCTTCCAGGGTGCCGGGGCAGCCAGCCAGCAAGGGCAGGGCGACCAGAGCAGTCAGGGCGGCGAATTGCGGAAATCTCCTCGAGAGCGTGGACGCGGGGGCGACGGACGGCTTCACGTGGTCCTCCATGGGCAAGTGCGATAACACGAAAAAAGCGGCCGGGATACCGCATTAAATCAAAAACGTTAAGGCAGATGACCAGTCCGGTTGACTGTGTAAGTGAAGCGCGCCCTCTGTCGTCCCCAGTGAGTCTTAGGCGTTCATCGGAGTCCGAGGCACGCCTTGTTTCAGGGGCGTGCCGGTGCGGGGACGGGTCGAAAATCGTTCGGTAAATCAGCTATTCGTCGAACAGAACGTCGTCGGTCAAATCTTGCGCGTGCGCCTCGAGCCGCGCGCCTGACAGCTCGGCGGTCGTCTTGCGAAGGCGCTCCGCCAGCACCTGCACGAAGCTCCACAACAGCTTGACAGACAGCGACGGATCCTTGCGGACGATCTCGTAAAACTCGCGGCGTCGCAGGATCAGCAGGCGCGATGCATCCTCGTCCGTCGCGCTCGCCGAGCGCGGGATGCGATCCACGAGCGCCATCTCGCCGATGTGCGAGCCGGGCAGCAGGTAGGTGATGAACGCGTCGTTCTTGTGAACCCGGACCTTGCCCTTGAGGAGGATGAACAGCTCCTCGCCGAACGTGCCCTCCTTGATGATGCTCGCGCCCGGGGCGAACTCCTTCACCTCGGTCACGTTCAGCACGCGGATGATCTCGCGATACGTCAGGTGCCGGAACAGCGGCATCTGCTTCAGGACATCTACCTTGCGCTGCAGCTCGTCGGCGCGATCGTCGCCCGCGGTCGCGGCGGCGCCGGCGGCCGTGCGGTCGACGCGAACGACGACGGCCGTGATGTTGTCGTGGCCTCCGCCCTCGTTGGCGAGGGCGACGAAGCGGCTGGGCGCGCTCGTGATGTCCTCGCCCGACAGCAGCTCGATCATCTTCTCGTCCTGCAGGTAGGCGTGCAGCCCGTCCGAGCACAGCAGAAACTGGTCGCCGGGGAGGAGCTCGAAGTCGATGGTGTCTGTCTGGACGGTCTCGTAGACGCCGACCGCGCGCGTGACGGCGTTCTTGTAGGATTTGTACGGGGAGCTGTCGATGCCCTCCTTCGTGATCTTGCCGCGGCGGATGAGCTCGTTGATGAGCGAGTGGTCCTCGGTGAGCTGCACCACCTGACCGCGGCGGACCAGATAGATGCGGCTGTCGCCCACGTGCGCGATGAAGCCGCGATCGCCCGCGATCAGCAGCGCCGAGGTGGTGGTCCCCATGCCGCGCTTCTCCGGCTCGAGCTGGCCGCGTTCATAGATGGCGTGACAGGCCGTCTGCAGCGCGTGCTCGAGGATGGTCAGGATGTCGGGAGGGCGGACCTCGGCGTCGCCCTTCGCGTACCGCTCGATGACGTCGCGGTGGGCGTCGATGGCGTTGCGGAACTCGTGGACCGAGATGTCGGACGCGACCTCGCCCGAGGCGTGCCCACCCATCCCATCGGCGACCACGAACAGGGACAACTTCTTGTCGACGAGAAAATTGTCTTCGTTGGCTTCGCGCTTGCGTCCTACGTCGGTCGCGGCCCAGAAACTCAACTCCATGCCGGGGCTCCTCTTGGGTCCGGCACCCCGAACCTTCTCGTAGCTACCATGAACGCGCCGAGTCGGGAAGGGGCGCCGCGCGTCCGGTGCCGACCAGGCCCGGTGGATTCGCGCCTCGATCATCCGAGATCAATCCGAGATCCTGCGGGCTTGACACCCCGACGCTCCCTGTTACATATGTGCCCTTCGATATGCACCCTTCGTCGCGTCTTTCGGGCCGTGGCGAGGTGTGCAGGACTCACTCGGGGATCGTCTAACGGCAGGACGCCAGATTCTGGATCTGGCTATCAAGGTTCGAATCCTTGTCCCCGAACGGCAGCGGCGGTATGAACCGCCGTTCGGCCCCATCGTCTAGCGGTTAGGACGGCGCCCTCTCACGGCGCAGACTCGGGTTCAATTCCCGATGGGGTCACGAAATTTCGCAGAGAGGTCGGTCAGTTACGCGAGGCGAGGGTGCTGGGGCCCGCCTGGGGCCCACTTGAGACGACCGGCGGTGGTGATGCTGGTGTCGGTTTCGAGGGTGCGGCCGTCGAGAGCAGGGGCATGTACGCGGCCGTTTGAGAGGCCGCGAGATGCGCGTAGCGCTCGGTCATCGTGATGGACGAATGGCCGAGGAGACCGCGGATCAGGAACAGCGGCATCCCTCCCGAGGCGAGGATCGATGCGTAGCTGTGCCGGAGATCGTGCCACTTGATGCGCCTCAACCCCGCGCGTTTCTGCGCGGACCAGAGCACTTGCTGGAACTGTCCCGGCCGCAGCAGCCCACCGTCGTCGTCGCAGAAGATCAGCTCCGCGCCGTGACGGATGGCCCGAAGAGCTGCCGCTAGCTCTGGTGTGAGATCCACCCAGCGCTGCCGGTTGCTCTTCGGCGCCTTGATCATGGAGAAGCCCGTGGGCGCCGAGCGGCGCACGTAGACCCGAGCGAGCTCGAAGTCCACGTCCGTCCATCGAATCGCCCGCTGCTCCCCGAGCCGCATCCCGGTGTGCAGGGGAAAGAGCAGAAGCGCCCGCTCCCACGCATCCCGAGCCGCATCGACCAGCCGAGTCGCCTCGTGCGGCTGGTACCAGTCGAACGCCGCTTCCGGCACGATCACCTCCGGAAGATCGGGGAGGTGTTCGAGATAGCCCCACCGAACCGCGAAGGAGAGGATCGTGCGGAGAGTCGCCCGGATGTTCTGGATCGACTTCTCGCTGAGGCCCCGCTTCTTCGTCGGTCGCTGGCGCCGCTCCCGCTCCTCCGCCCCATGTCCGAGTGCCCGCTGCCGGCGCTTGCGTTCGGCGGCCGGTGCCGTCGAGCGCGTTTTCCAGCCGCGGGCCGAGAAGCCCTCTTGCCTCAGCTTCCCGAAGAACTCGGTCACCCGCTCGTTGTTCACCCGGTCGAGGCGCAGGTGCCCCAGCCGTGGACCCAGATGGATCCGAATGTGCCCCTCTTTCTGGCGCAGCGACGTCTCCTGATTGATCCCCCGCTTCCCCCCGCCGATCTTGAACTTCGGCCACCACACGTCTTCCATGAACTGCTTGAGTCTCAGCACCTCCTTCGGCTTGCCGGACCCCTGCACGCCACGGATCGCGCGCTGGATGTGGGCCCGTTCCGCTTCCTCCGCGGCGGCCTTCGTGCAGAGGGCGGGTGTGCCCTTCACACGAAGGTAGCTGCCGTCGAGGAGCTGGATGCGTTTGCGGTATCGCCATTCTCCGTGCCTGTCGCGGTAGGCTCCCATGTCGAACTCCTTGTCAGGAGCGCCGCGCCGATTTGCACGGCCACTTTACCACCCGCGATCGGTATCAGATCGCCTCGCGGACCTTCAGCAGGGACAGCAGCGCGAGCTTCGAGATTCGGATCACCTTGCGAGGTCCCATGCGGACGCCCGCGAGCTGGCCGGAGTCGACGAGGAGGCGGACTTCGCGGACGCCGACCCGCAGCACGCGGGCGGCCTCGCGTGAGGTGAGGACGGCGGGCATCTGGCCGAGGTCATCGGGGACGGTGGCCGGAATGGCAGGGACGGCTGACAGACTGTGTCCCATGGTCGCAGCTCACCGAGTGCCCGGAGCGGGGGTGGGCGTCGGGACCGGCCGCGATCCCGGGACCGGCGGTGGCAGAGAGGCGGGCGAGGGTGTTTGGATCGGTTGGGTCGGAGCCGCCGCTGCCGCCTCGCGGGGTGCCGGACTCTTACGATGCTCCTGCCAGAGCCGGTCGCGACGGAAGATCTGGCGGAGAGCAAAGTCCGCGGTCGCGGTGACGGCCGCGTCGGCGGTCATCTTCGCGCGCTCCTGGACCCACGCAGCGTATTCGGTGAGGGCCGCGGCGGTAGCGGCGGGGAGCGCCAGTTCGACCTTGGTCAGGGTCGAATCATCCTCGAGAACGAGAGGCATGGTCCGCTGAGCTGCCTTGGGGCGACCGGGCTTTCGACGAGAATTGTCCATCGGATCTCCTTCCAGCACGGGCGTGCGCTGTGGAGAGTTGTCGCAATGGGAGGGGGCACCGTTGCCGCTTGGGGCGAATTATCCAGCCCGATCGGGGCCGCGATTTCGCGTCGGGGCTACCGATCGCTCCACCGTTCGATCGAGGCGCTCGATCTGGATGCGGTGCTGGGGATGAGTTTTTTCACGGTCGCGCAAAGTCTCGACCAGGTTGGGAGCAACCTTCCACTGTCCATCGGCCACGCGCGTGACGAGCTTGTAGCGCTCCAGGCGCTTGAGGCGGCGCACGTTGACCTCGACGATCGACTCCGGCGGCACCCGGCGACCCTCGATCATGACAGGGCGGGCTTGGAGCTGCCGAAGGTGGATCGCAGCGCTGTAGACGCCCCGATTCGCGGCGGCAACCCGCTGAATGACGTGGTCTGGTGCGGTCAGCCACTTCGCCGGCGTAGCGGCGATCCGAACGCGTTCACCCACGGCGCAGGCCCTCGCTATTGGCCGGATCGACCCGGACATAGTGGGCATCCCTTCGTGCCGTCTCGACAATTACGAATGGGGCACCGGTCTGCTCATCGTGAAGCCCCTTGTGACGGACAACGCCCTCGATGGGTGTCGGGCTGGTCGTATCGAAAATGCGATACGCTGCCTGGGTCCGCCGAAGCGCACCATGCATGCGTTTGATGATGCCTCCGCGGTCGCCCAGCCGTTGCAGGGTGTCCTGCCACCCGTCCTCGAGCCGCCAGGACGTCGAAGAAACGCGTTCGGCCAAATGCAGGCGCTCCAGGATGTCGAGGCGCGCGATGGCATGTGGCCGGGAGATCTTCCTCGCGTCCGCCGCCGTTGCGATATCGGTCATCCTGACGAGACGATCGGGCGTGCTGAGCGCCGCCAATCGCCGATCGATGGTGGTCAAGCGCTCTTGAGAAATCTCCCGCTCGAGCTGCCGCCGCACGTCCAGCTCACTGCGCGGCCCGAGCTCGTTCGTGGCCAGTTCCTGCGCCCGCAGGCGCAGCGATTCCGAGAGATAGGTCCGATCGATTCGGACTTCTCGGTCTCGGGTGTCGACGCCGCGGACGACAAGGTGGACGTGGGGATTGTCGGTGTTGTAGTGGCAGACGGCGGCCCAGCGTAGCCCGCGCCCGAGATCCTTTTCCATCCGCCCGACCAGTCGCCGCGTGTAGTCGCGCAAGTCCAGTTCGTCCCCGTCCTCGGGGGCGATGATGAACCGAAACTGTCGCTTCTCCCCCTCGACCGCGGCGCCGACTTCGGCGCGCCCAACCTCTCCGTTGGCGTCGAACAGCCGCCCCTGCGATCCATCCCGTTCGACGCCGTCCCGCTCGATATAGGCGAGGTGCGCCCGCGCCGCCTTCGCGCCGCCGCCTGTCATCGACACATATCGGGCTTTGACGACACACCGCCGCGCCAACCCGGGAGGCAACCGGACATCGCAGCGCGCGCGGCCACGCTTGGCACCTCGCGAGGCGAGACGAGACGCACCGCCCATGCTCCGCGCGAGGCGCTGGAGAACGGCGCGCCTCAGTGTGAGCCCACTCGAAGGACGCGTGCCGTTGGTCTGACGCCCCATTTTGGGACGGAACAGGGGGATGTCCCATCCGTCCCGCGAATCGCACCTCATCGAGGCGACGCGGCGGTCGGCGCCTCGGTTTTCGTTCCGAGGGGCTCGGCCGAAGCCGACGAATCCTCCTTCACGACCTTGGACGCCAGCCGCTGTCCGGCGGCGAGCTGACTGGAAACGTGCTCGACGAAGCCTTCGTAGCGCTGGGCGCCGGCACGGCGCGCCGCGTCCGTCTCGGCCTGTGAGTATTCCGGGAGGTAGGCACACCAATACCGGACGTAGACCGCGAACGCCTCGGAGAGGACCTCGAGGTCCCGCTGCTGTCGACCCGCCGCCCGCCCGAGCCGATCGAGCCGCCGAAGGATGAGCGCGTTGTCCTTCTCGCCGGCGTCGAGATATTGCTCGATCGCCGCCTGGACGGCGGCGCTCTCAGTCAGCCCCTTGGCCGCGGAGTAAGCGGTGAGCCGGCGGGCGACATCGGTCGCGAGGTACGGGTGAATTCGGGCGCGTGTTCGCATGGCAGCTGACCTCCTGGTTAGGTTCTCGCCAGCCAAGCGGTGGCGTTGCCGAGGGGGAGGGCGGTCCTGCTGCGGTTCTGCGACGCAGACTGGAGCGCGAGCGCTGCCAAAAAGGAAGTGGTTCCGCGAGGGTATCAGCGCCCAGGCGCCTGCTCGCAAGGTTCTGGCGCTACATTTTCATGAGCAGTCCGGCGCACCTGAGTGCGCCCGGGCGCTCACCTTTTATCTTGCCCTTCTGCGTCTGATCAACTCAGGCCACAACGATCTCACCCGGCTCCTACCTCGGGCGGCGGTCCAACCGTGAAGTCGCGCGGCAACGTGGCCGCAGCGCTACCTGAGAACCGTGTGAACTCGAATCGGAGGAGTCATAACCATCACAATCGATGACATCGAAGCGCGAGCAACCAGCCAAGACAGGTCAACAAACAAGAGGCTGTTATCTTGCTCGCCTGCGAGCTCGGCGCCGCGAGGCAACGCGGGGCACTCCCCGGAAGAGCTCTCGCGGCTCATGTCGAGCAGGGAATTTCCATCAACGTCGCGGCGCTGCGAGGCTACCTTAGGCGGAAGCGAGGAAGCCGGAAAGGGCGGCGCGGCGCACCCACGGCGCTGTGGCGAAGGCCATATAAACGGCCCAATCCGCGAGCGGTGCCACGACGGCCCGCCCTGCCGCCCCCGTACCGTCTCCTCCGATCGCGCGCAGTGCCCAACTAACTAACTAACTAACTAACTAAACTAACTAATTCGGGGGGGGGCTGGAACGAAACGATCGCGCCTCGGGTGGGCGGAGCGGCGGATTCGAGGTGACAGAGCCCGCGCGGCAGGCTCGGCGATAGGTTTCACCGTGAAGGAAGGGCGACCGCGATGGCGGCCGACACGATGACGAGGGCCGTCAGCAGGGCCGCCTGTCGGCGGTTGACGCGGCGAAGCAATGGCCCCTGTCTGCACTGCCCTCGGACGGTCACGCGATTGGACGAAACCAACCACCCAGCCGGCGCCTCCATCGATCCCGGCTGGCACGCCGATGTTTCAACGGTAATGCATTGCCGAAGAGGCCGGCCCTTTGTTACACTACACCCCGTCTCTTGTGAAGAAGCCACTCCTACTGTTCTGCGCCGTCTGGTCTCTTGCCGGCTGTGGCGGGCCCGAGGCGCCCACGCAGATGTTGAGCACTCTGAAAGACAAGGGGTTAGGGGTGATAGTCGACCTCGTTCCTTCCCCAGGCCAGGCTCCGGCCATCATCGCCGACTTTGTCTATCAGTATCTTGCTACGCCGTGCCCGAAGCTCGACCTCGCTGCCGACGTGGACGGTGCGGCCATGCAATTGTCACCGAACGCTACGGGAAGCCTCGGCAATGATTGCCAGGTGGGATATTACTTGTATCCGCTGCCGGCCCCAGCGCCGGCGTCGCGCCTTACGATCACCGACAAGAGCGGCAGCGTTTCCTTGACGGCGAATCTTCTTACGCCGCGCGAAATCCATTGGGATCAAACCGACGGGGTGACGCTCCCATCGGGAACTACGCTGTCATTCGCCTGGTCGGAGCCGACAGACACTCTAGTCCTGGCCGGCGCAGTCTTCACCGATGGAACCACGAAGCAGAGTGTGCCCCCAGACGTACAGGGAAACATCGCTCGGGTGGTGATTCCCGACCTGACCGCGGGGGTTTGGGAAATCCTGGTGTCGGCGACGGTATCGGTACCGATGATGTCGTGTGGTGGTGTCAAGTCCTGTGCCGTGACGATGTTGTCCCAACGCACGTTCATGCTCACTGTTCTCTAGGACGGGCTCGTGCGCGCGGTGAGTAACCGTAGCGCTCTTGGTACAGATCAGAGGGGGAGACAAAATGAAGCGAGCGATCCTATTGGTGTGTCTGTATGTCGCGGCGGCGCCCGGATGTAGTAATCCAATTCCGCTAGGGCCCGACTTGGTGGCATGCAATTGCCAGTGCGCTACGACCATTGCCACGGGAGCCGCAAATCAGACGAGCGGGTGCAGCTCGGGCGGGGCGTGTGAGGCCCCTTGTCCGAATGGCATGATCTGTGATACCCGCGGCGGGTGCAACGCGCAATGCGTGACTTCGCCGATGCCGAGCGTCATTACCCAAGCCGACAGCGTCACGCTTTATGCCTGTGTCAATTCAAGCAACGCCGCGGCCGCTTGCGAGGCCCGGTGTGGCGGCTTTGCCAGCGGGAGCATCATCACCTGCGCCAGTTCCGTCTTGCAAGCTCTGGGGCTGGGTGATCTCGTCACCACAATCCAGGATGAAGTGCCATCGTCGTTTCAGGCCACGCTGAAGGAGAAGCTGCAGCCGAACGATGCCGAGTCCGTTGCCGGTGTTCTGATTGAGGAATGTGGAACGTGGTTCGCTGACAAGATCACGGGGACTTGCGGCGTGGACAGCACGGGCGCTGGCGCCACGCTTGGCGACCTCCTGCTCTGTATCTGGTCACCGCTCTCGATCGCGTCAGTAAATGGAGATTCCGGCTCGGGATTCACGTCCATCAGAACGTGCGCCGCGACCAACGGCTCGAACGGTCAAACCTACAGAGTTCAGCAGATCAATGGCTGTCCGGCCAACGCTCCAGACGGTGGCGTGGATGGTGGCGGCGGGAGCACGGGGACGACGACGGGCGGTGATCCCATGCCAGCTACGTCGATGATCGTGCCTGGGTCGTCGATGGTGTCGATATCGGGGTCTGACGTCAGTGCCATGGGGGCCCAGCCCACTGGCACCGCGTCGACGGGGCGCCTGGGACCGATTCTGATGTTGTCACAATTGAACGTGTCGTTGCCCGACAGCACGGTGAACGTCCAGGGCAACGATGTGAGCTTGACGGGGGCCTTCCTGCTTCTCAGCGGCCCCCTCGCGGCGGCCATCGACGACAACGCGCTGTTTACGATTCCCGCGGGTCGCTTTCGGGGGATGGTTACCGGCTCTGTCGCTGGCCAGGAGACTTCGGTCGGGGCCGTGAATAGCTCGTCTCTGACCGGGCAGTACGACGAAGAGGGAGGATTCTTCCAGTTGTCCGGTAGTGTGGCTCTGCAGAATGTGAACGCCACCGTGCAGATTCAGCTCGTCTTCAACTTCAGCAATCGACCCCCGATCGCAAAAGCCGGTTCTGATCAGGTGGTCGAGTGCACCCTTCCGACGCGCGAGGGTGTCGTTCAGTTGTCGGCTGCGGGCTCGATCGATCCTGACGCTGGAGATGCCATCGCGAACTATGCGTGGTCAATCGGTCGTCAGTCGGTCGCCCAGGGCCCATCGGTGGCGCAGGCCACGGCGCTGGTGGGGCTGGGAACGCGGGTCGTGAGCCTCTCCACGACTGATACCCACGGTAGCATGTCGCGCGACACCGCCCTCGTCACCGTCGTGGACACCAAACCGCCGGTGTTCGGAACGCTGCCGGCGCTGACAGTCAGCGTCTGTGCGCCCACTCTGCAGACGATCTCCGTGGCGATACCGAAGCCCACGGACGCATGCACACCGACGGCCGTTTCGGTGTCCGGCCAGATCGTGTCAAGCAACGGCAAGACCCTTGCGACGCCGATACCTCTGAACAACGGTGTTGTGACCTTACCGGTCGGCAGCCACGTGATTCGCTGGACGGCCAAGGATCAGGCTGGTAACACGTCGACGGCCACCCAGGCACTGAACGTTCGCACGGGAATCGAGGCGTCGAATTCGGTCACGCTGGACGATCGTGCTCAGGTGCGGGTCTCGGGCGGACAGTTCGCGACCATCGCGAACTCGGGACATGGCCTGACCACCGGTGTGCAGGCCCAGTCGGGAACCATCGTCAGCGTCGGAGGCGTGTTTCTGCGGGATCGGGCCATTGTCAATGGAGACGTCGTGACGGCGGGTAGATTGACCAGTCAGAACTCATACACGGTGACGGGTACGGTTACCGAGAACGCAACAGTCTCGATACCGGCTGGGCGTTCGCTCGCGGGCGTCACCTTCCCGAGGTCGAACGCTGGGCCTGTGTCGATTCCGCCGAACACGCTCAGGACGCTGACTCCGGGAGCCTACGCTTCGGTTACGGCCTTCTCCGGCGCGACGCTGTCGCTCAGCTCCGGGACCTACTTCTTCGACAGCCTCGATTTAGAGCCGCAATCACATTTGAACCTGAACCAGGCGGCGGGGCCGGTCAAACTGTTCGTCAAGAGCTCCATGATCGATCGAGGGCAGATCGCCACCACGGCAGGATTGGCGGATGGCTTCGTCCTGGGCATCGCGGGATCGTCCGCGTTTTCCGTACAGAGTCCTTTCCCGGCGGGAACATTGATTGCGCCGAGTTCGTCGGTGACGATTACGTCCCTGGGAGCGAACGCATTCAGAGGGCAGGTGTTCGCGAAGGACATCGAGATCCAACCGGACGCCGTCTTCACATGCACCAGCGTCCCGGACTCATCGCCCTAGCGTCGTAGCTGGGGGATCCGAGAACAGGAAGCACCATGATCAGCCGAGGCCCCGGTCAGAGGCGGGGCCTCGGCTGATCACAGCTGGAGTCCCAGGATGACTCCGGGAAAAAGCCGGAACGCCGTGTCGCTCTGCTGCCAACTCGTAGCGAGGTGACCTAGGGACGGTTGGTCGGTGGTAGCCGACGTTGTCAGGCCGAGGCCAACGCCGGCTAGCAAAGACAGGTGATCGGTCAGCCGAACCGCACCCGTGAGGCGTAGGGTGTAGAACGACGGGCCGTCGTGCAGGAGATCCGCGCTGTCACCGCGAAGCCGGTTTACGGTGAGCTGGAGCTCCAGGAAGGTGAGCCGCCTCCAATCGATGGGGAAACGCCAGCCGAGACCAAGTCCGATGGCGATCCTGCGGGTGTCTGAGGGGATCTGCTTTGAGTCCGCAGGCGGGACATGTCCCGGTTGGAGTGACCCTGTGATGACGGTGAACAGATGCCTGGAGCCAAGCTTGAGATCCGCGTTCAGCAGCATCGTGTCTGTGGCATAGAGCGCCAGTTCATGAATGCCGGTTCGGGTGAGGCTGACGAGGGCCAGTGACTCTCCCTCGTCGTTCCAGATCAGATTGACGAGGCCGACGTGAAGGCCCCGACCTTCTGCAGCGACGTTCAACAGCGCGAGATCGAAGCCGGACATGGCGTGAGCGACGTTCACTGCACCAACCGAGGCTCCCGAGATGTCGCGATGCAGGTTCGCGCAGTCGCTGGCGAGCGGAAGGCAGGGCAGGTTCATCAGTCCGACCTGGAAGCCTTTAAGGGAGCCACCGAAATTCAGCAGTCCAACCTCCGCGCCTTCGAACTCCTCGGAGCCGTTGACGACACCAATGCGGCCGCCCAAGAAACGAAGCGCGCCGTTCAGGATCCCCACCTGAAGACCTCGCCCGTCATCGGCAGAATTCGCGAAGCCCCCTTGGAAGCCCTCGAGATTGTCGGTCCGATTCATCCCGATACCGACTTGCCAACCTCGGGTGACAGTGGAGAAGTTGGCCAGTCCCGCCAGTTGGCCGCCGCGGAGTTGACCGTCGACGAAGTTGAAACCAAGGCTGAGTTGAAGCCCGGTCAGCGAACGTGTGGCATCGAGAAAGACCAGACCGAATTGCAACCCGGCGACGCTCCGGACGCGATCCGCGATCAGTCCGAACGAGAACCCTGAGACGTCCACGGAGGCATCATCGTCGGATGGGACGAGGACCAGTCTGATGCGGGCGCGCTCGTCGCCGGTCGAAGGAGCCGCCGCGGCTGGCGCCGGCGAGAGCGCCGCCAGCAAGAGTGCGGCAACAGTGGCGACCGCAGGGCCACTGACTGGCGCTAAAGATGTCACGCCCAACCTGTAACACCGGCGGATGAAAGCTCCAATTTACGGGTGTTCCCCCGTTCGGCGTCGCTGGTCGACCTTTCGAATCTGGAGCGGGCTCTTGTGCTGGCGAAGGGGTCGAAGCGGAGGGCCTTCTCCAGGTCATGGACATCGGGTGGAAGGGCAACCCAGGCCGGCCGTTCGTATTGAACGGTGAGCGGTTCGAGGAGGTCCCGGTGGGCAGCCTGGTGGACGGGAGCAAGCTGCTGCGGGTTCAAGAGGGCGTCTTCAAGTTTTAAGCTCGGGTGATAGACGGCGAGAGCGGGGAGATCGTGGTCAGCATCGACCTGGCCCAGACCACCACCCCGGGCGATTCCCGAGCCGAGGACGATCTCGATGACGTCGGAGGCACCGAGGGGATTCCGGACATCAGCACGGACGATCCCTTAAGGCGGGGCATCGGGGTGTAGGAAGAACCGTTCAGGAGCCACGGACGATGTCGTCGAGTTCCTGGCGGAGCTTCGCCCACGGTTCGAGCTTCACTGCGCCTGAATCGATCTCGCCCGCTCGCCGCTCGAGTTCCTGCTCCCAGGCCGCTTCGACGCCAGCTTCCGTCGATCCTTCGTCGAGGCTGACGATCAGCTCGTGCGCGATGCGTGCGCGCTCCTGAGGATTGAGCTTGAGCGTGGCTTCGAGGATCGCTTTCAC
>Ga0265314_10000852_pt1 | contig 36209 bp, 29 predicted proteins | sample 4126metaG_FD_203106 | JGI IMG/M metagenome (GOLD analysis project Ga0265314, IMG submission 203106) | Rhizosphere microbial communities from Carex aquatilis grown in University of Washington, Seatle, WA, United States - 4-1-26 metaG | ecosystem: Host-associated > Plants > Roots > Rhizosphere >...
CCACTATGCTTTTTGCGTTGTCGTTTCATCATGCTCTTCCAGATGGTATTATTGGTTCTTCTCACTCACTACCTAAACCACCTGTCCAGTTTTTGGGGAGCACTATACAAGGCCATGGCGCCGATGCTTGAATCCGTCGCTGAGGACAAGGCCGTCCCCGTCAAGGTTGCTCGAGTAAACGTGGAGGACCATGAAAACCTGACCGAGCAATACGGCGTGCGTTCGGTGCCGACCTTGCTCATTTTCAACCGAGGCGGCTTGCAGGACCAGATCGTTGGACGAACCACCGAGCAGGCTGTGCGCGAGAGACTGGAGCGCTTGAAGTGAGATTGCAGGAGTCAAGGCACGGCGGAAACCTGAAGGTGTTAAGAGTTCATTCCTTGGACCCAGACAATGGAAGACCGACAACCGTCCGGAGCAATGTCGTCAGAATTGGTTCTGCGTTCTGTGGGACTCCCGGTTTGGAGCCAGCTATATCAGCCCCGGCATCCTCAACAACTGCATATGGCGGTTCGAGTGGGTGCTCAAGAGCGGCATCTTTGTCCTGATTGTTCTCTGCTCCATGGATCACACAACTCATGCCAAAGAAATCCTCAACTGCACTAGGCCGGAGACCTTGGAGCGCTTTCAGTGAACGTGCCAGCGATAGGCCACCGACGGGACGAGCAAAATTGCTCCGCCGTGTCGGCGTCGCCGCCGACCATGGGGGATTTGATTTGAAGGAACAACTCGTTGGAGAGTTGCGCGCGGCTGGCCATGAGGTGGTCGAATTCGGCGACTGCCGGCTAAGCCCTGATGACGACTATCCGGATTTTGTTGTGCCATTGGCCCGCGCAGTGGCCTGCGGAGAGGTGGAGCGCGGCGTGGCCATCTGTGGAAGCGGGGTTGGCGCATCGGTCGCTGCGAACAAGGTGGCAGGGGTTCGGGCCTGCCTGATTCATGAAACGTTTTCAGCGCACCAGGGCGTCGAGGACGACGATTTGAATATGATCTGCCTCGGAGGGCTCGTAGTCGGCCATGCACTCGCCTGGGAGTTGGTTCGAACATTTCTGGCCGCGCGATTCAGCGGCGCGGAGCGCCATCGCCGCCGTCTGGCCAAAGTCGCGGACCTTGAGAACCAGCCATGACCAGGAAGTGATGAAAACAAGCCCCCTCGCGGGAAAGCCGGCCAAAGCCTCGATGCTCGTGAACGTGCCCAGGCTCATCACGGCATACTATACCGAGACTCCCGACGCCGCGGTGCCATCGCAGAGGGTTGACTTCGGGACATCCGGACACCGTGGTTGCGCATTCGAAAAGGCTTTCAATGAATGGCATATCCTCGCCATCACTCAGGCCATTTGTCTGTACCGGGAGCAGACGAAGATCGATGGCCCGCTCTTTCTCGGCATGGACACGCATGCCCTTTCCGTGCCGGCTCTTGCCAGCGCGCTGGAGGTGCTGGCGGCAAACGGGGTTGATGTCATGCTCTCGCAGGGCGATGAATATACCCCAACTCCTGCCATTTCCCACGCGATTCTGACGTACAACCGCGGTCGCAAGGCCGGACTCGCCGACGGCATCGTAATCACGCCCTCGCACAATCCGCCCCCTGACGGCGGGTTCAAATACAATCCTCCCAACGGCGGGCCGGCCGGATCCGGCGTCACCGCGTGGATCGAGGCGAAGGCGAATGAGATCCTCGAAGCCGGGCTACAAGGCGTGAAAAGGATTCCCATCGAGAAGGCTCTTCGTGCCACTACGACGCATCGGCACGATTATCTCAACGCTTACATCACCGATCTCGCGAACGTGCTCGACATGGACGCTATCCGCGGCGCGAAGCTCAAGCTGGGGGTTGATCCGCTCGGCGGCGCGGGGGTCCACTACTGGGGGCCGATTGCCGAGCGCTACGGGTTGAACCTCACAGTAGTCAACGAGGCCGTCGATCCCACCTTCCGTTTCATGACGGTGGATTGGGACGGCCAGATTCGTATGGACCCGTCCTCACCTTACGCCATGAAGAGTTTGATCGGCCTCAAGGATCGCTTCGACATCGCATGGGCCTGCGACCCCGACCATGACCGTCATGGAATCGTCACTCCAAGCGCAGGATTGTTACCGCCCAACCATTACCTACCCGTCGCCATCTTCTACCTCTTTCAACACCGGCCCAAGTGGCGCCAGGACGCTGCGGTCGGCAAAACGATGGTGAGCAGCCAGATGATTGATCGCGTCACAGCGAAGCTTGGCCGGAAGCTCTACGAGGTGCCGGTCGGCTTCAAGTGGTTCGTGGATGGCTTGCTCGAGGGCTTGCTTGGGTTCGGTGGCGAAGAGAGCGCGGGGGCGTCCTTCGTCCGTCTGGATGGCAGCGTTTGGACAACTGACAAAGATGGAATTGTCCCGGCTTTGCTGGCGGCGGAGATCACGGCCCGGACGGGACGCGATCCGGGCGAAATCTACCACGAACTGACGCGCGAGTTCGGTGAACCGGTCTATGACCGCGTCGACGCGCCAGCCACTCCGGAGCAAAAGGAGTTGTTGGCCAAACTCTCACCCCAGAACGTGAAGTTCACCGAGCTGGCGGGCGAAAAAATCCAAACTGTGCTCACTCGCGCGCCGGGCAACGGCGCGCCCATCGGCGGGTTGAAAGTGGTGGCCGAGAGCGGATGGTTCGCGGCGCGGCCGTCAGGGACCGAGAATATTTATAAGATTTATGTGGAGAGCTTCCGAGGAGCGGAGCATCTGCGCCGCATCCTGGAGGAGGCCCAGGCGCTCGTCAGTGATGCTTTGGCGGCACCGCTTGTGCAAGAGCGCGCAAGATGCGGCTCTTTGCCTGGCCCTCATCAGATGACTGTGGAGGAGGCTGTCGCTGTGTGGCGTAACGAGGGAGATCCAAACTGATGCATCTGCAGATTCAGGCCAGAACACATTCGGAGGTGAAACCATGAGTGAAATCACAAGTGTCAGCAAACCGAACTACTGCCTCCTACCTACCGACGTTGAAGGATTCGATTCCCTGGCGGAGTTGGCCTTGGATTTACACTGGTCGTGGAATCATGCTACCGACGAAGTGTGGCGGCAACTGGATCCGGTGCTGTGGGAGCTCACGCAGAGCCCTTGGGTTGTCCTGCAGACGGTCGCGCGGGACCAACTCGAGAGCGTGCTGGCCGATTCTGCCTTTCGCAAGAACGTTGATGACCTCCTGCGAGCCAAGCATCAGGTGGCGGAGACGCCGGCGTGGTTCCAGCAAACTCATCCGCAATCTCCCCTGACCTGCGTCGCGTATTTCAGCATGGAATTCATGTTGAGCGAAGCGCTGCCCATTTACTCGGGCGGGCTTGGCAATGTTGCCGGCGATCAACTCAAAGCCGCCAGCGACTTAGGCGTGCCGGTGGTCGGTGTGGGGCTGCTCTACCAACAGGGCTATTTTCGTCAGGTGATCGACAAGGACGGAGCCCAACAGGCTCTCTTCCCCTATAACGACCCAGGCCAATTGCCAATCATGCCGCTGCGCCACTCGAACGGCGAGTGGTTGCGGCTGGAAATAGCATTGCCCGGTTACTCGGTCTGGCTGCGCGCCTGGCAGGTTGCGGTTGGCCGAGTCAAGCTCTACCTGTTGGACAGCAATGATGCGGCGAACTTTCCCGCCCATCGAGGAATTACCAGCGAGTTGTATGGGGGCGGGCCAGAGTTGCGCCTTAAGCAAGAACTGGTTCTTGGGATTGGCGGCTGGCGCCTACTTGCCGCACTTGGACTCCGACCTGAAGTTTGTCACCTGAATGAAGGGCATGCCGCCTTCGCTGTCTTGGAGCGCGCCCGGAGTTTTATGCAGGAGGCGAAACAACCCTTTGAAGTCGCGCTGGCCGCTACGCGAGCGGGAAACCTCTTCACTACCCATACGGCGGTGGCCGCCGGCTTTGACCGTTTCGCTCCCGCTCTCATCGAGCAATACCTCGGTGGTTACGCTCAGGATAGGCTCGGCATTGCCCTCCACGACTTGCTGGCGCTGGGTCGTCAGAATCCGAACGACTCGTCCGAGAGTTTCAACATGGCCTATCTGGCGATCCGCGGGAGCGGGGCGGTAAATGGCGTGAGTCGCTTGCATGGGAAAATCAGCCGGCATCTCTTCGAGCCCCTCTTTCCGCACTGGCCAACGGACGAAGTGCCCGTCCGACACGTGACCAACGGAGTTCACATGTCGACCTGGGACTCGGCGGCCGCCGACGATCTTTGGACGGAGGCCTGTGGAAAAGACCGGTGGCTGGGGACGACGCAAACTCTGGAGCAGGACATTCGCCGCGTCTCCGACGCCAAGCTCTGGCAATTCCGCACGGCCGCCAGCAAGTCGCTCATTGACTATGCTCGCCAACGCCTGGCGCATCACTACGCCGCCGCCGGCGCGTCGCCCGAGTCGGTGGAGGAGGCGAGGCATCTCTTCGATCCCAACGCATTAACACTGGGCTTTGCACGCCGCTTCGCCACCTACAAACGACCGAATCTGCTGCTGCACGACCCGAAGCGACTGCTCCGCCTGTTAACCAATCCGCAGAAACCGGTGCAACTCATCCTTGCAGGCAAGGCCCATCCGGCAGACGCAACGGGACAGGCATTGATTCAGGAATGGATACACTTCATTCGTCAAACCGAGGCCCGTCCTCATGCGATCTTCCTCAGTGATTACGATATGCTCCTGACGGAGCACCTGGTGCAGGGTGTGGATGTCTGGTTGAACACGCCCCGGCGGCCCTGGGAGGCGTGTGGAACCAGCGGCATGAAGGTGCTGGTTAACGGAGGCATCAATTTATCGGCATTGGACGGCTGGTGGGCCGAGGCGTACACCTCCGAAGTGGGATGGGCGTTGGGGGATGGTCAGGAGCATGGCGATGATCCGGCCTGGGACGCGGCGGACGCTGAAGCGCTGTACGAGCGACTAGAACGGGAGGTGATCCCTGAGTTTTATGCCCGCGACGATAAAGGCATTCCCACCGCGTGGGTCGCGCGGATGCGGGAAAGCATGGCGCGGCTGACCCCGCGCTTCTCCGCCACCCGTACGGTGCGGGAATACACCGAGCAACATTATCTCCCGGCTGCCACGGCGTGCCGCTCGCGCATTGCCAAAAAAGGCGCGGCTGTCAGGCAAATGCTCGATTGGCAGCACAGTCTAGCGCAGAAATGGGCCGCGCTACACTTTGGTGAAGTCAGCGTTGAAACGAAAGGAGATCAGCATCTCTTTGATGTTCAAGTCTATCTCGTGGACCTCGACGCGAACTCGATCAGTGTTGAGCTTTATGCCGACGCGGCCGACGGCGGCAGCCCGGTTCGGAAAGAGATGAAGCGAATCCGCCAACTGCGCGGCACGCATGGCGGCTATGGCTATGGCGTGACGGTCTCTGCGGCCCGCCCATCAGCGGACTATACGGCGCGGATCATACCGCACCGTGACGGGGTCGCAGTTCCGCTGGAAGCGGCAGAAATCCTTTGGCAGCGATGATTCAACACCAGTACCAATATGAACAAGCCTGAACGCCCACTGGATGATTATGTGGCAGATGTTTCCGAACACACTGATGTTCGGATGGGGGTTCCTCTACCCATGGGAACTCATGAATGCGACGGGGGAGTCAACTTCGCCTTCTTCAGCCGTCACGCTACACGAGTTCGGGTGGAGTTGTTTACTCTTGCTGAGGACGCAACCCCGTGCAGAGTGATCGATCTCGATTCCACGCGCAACCGCACCGGTGATGTGTGGCATGTCTGGGTTGGTGGAGTTAGAACCGGTCAACTCTATGCCTACCGAGTAGACGGTCCGTACCAACCTAGAGAAGGACATCGTTTCAACTTCCACAAGCTCCTCATCGATCCCTTCGCCGCCGCGATTTCACCGCTGCCTCCTTGGGATTTTGAATCGGCACATGGATACGATCCGTCGGTGCCGAATAAAGACTTGGCCCTATCGAAGTTAGACAATTCCCGGTCGATGCCGAAATGCGTCTTTGTCAACGAGTCTTTCGAGTGGGACGGCGATCACCCACTACGGCATTCGTGGTCGGACACGGTTATTTACGAGGTGCATGTTCGTGGCTTTACCATTCATCCCAAGTCAGGCGTGGACCATCCGGGAACCTATCTAGGCTTGGTGGAAAAGATTTTCTATCTCAAAACCCTGGGAGTGACCGCTGTGGAGTTGATGCCCGTGCAGGAATTCAATAGCAATTCGACGGGCCGCAAGAATCCTCAAACAGGCCAGCCGCTCAGTAATTACTGGGGATACGATCCCGTAGTATTCTTTGCGCCCAAAGGCTCCTACAGCAGTTCGGGAAGTATGGGCCAACAGAAGCTGGAGTTCAAGCAAATGGTCCGGGCCTTTCATGATGCCGCCATCGAGGTGATTCTGGACGTGGTTTTCAATCACACGGCGGAGGGAGACGAAATGGGCCCGACGCTCTGCTTCCGAGGAATGGACAATGCAATCTTCTACACTCTGGCAGCCGACAAACGATACTACAAGGACTTCACGGGGACCGGGAATACCCTCAACGCGAACCATCCCGTGGTCAGGGACCACATCTTGGCAGCGCTCCGTTATTGGGTAGTCGAGATGCATGTGGATGGGTTCCGGTTTGACTTGGCGTCGGTTCTCGGCCGGGACAGCACCGGCAAGCTGCTGGCCAATGCCCCTCTCCTAAGACGGATCGCTGAGGACCCGATCTTGAGAGACGTAAAAATCATTGCCGAGGCGTGGGACGCCGCCGGGGCCTACGAGGTCGGTAGCTTTTCCGAACACCGTTGGGCGGAGTGGAACGACCGGTTTCGCGATGAGATCCGGCGATTCTGGCGCGGCGATGATGGGATGCTTGGTTTGTTCGCCAACCGTTTGTGTGGCAGCGCCGACATCTACAGCCGGTCGGGCAAAGACCCCGGGAGCAGCATCAATTATGTTACCTGCCACGATGGCTTGACCCTGAACGATCTGGTTAGTTATCGGCACAAACACAACGAAACCAATGGGGAAAACAACCGCGACGGGACAAACCTGGATTTTAGCGAGAATTATGGAATTGAGGGGGTGACAGAGGATGCCCGGATCGAGTCCGTCCGGAAGCGCCAGGTCAAGAATTTCCTTATGACCTTGCTGGTTTCACGTGGGGTCCCAATGCTTTTGGGTGGAGATGAACTCCGCCGCAGTCAAGGGGGTAACAACAACGCCTATTGTCAGGACAATGAAACCAGTTGGATCGACTGGGCCCATCTCGAAAGGCATCAGGAGATTCACCGGTTTACCAGCAGTATGATCGCCTTTCGCCGCGCGCATCCAGTGCTCAGCAGGGAGCAGTTTTACACGGACGCCGAGATCCAGTGGTTCAGCTCACAACGGGGATCGCCTAATTGGGCCGACTCAAAATGCAAGGCCCTCGCCTGCCTAATCCATGAAGACGGAGAAGACAGGCTTTACCTGATGTTCAATGCAGGCACGGAGGAGACCGACTTCGGTTTGCCGGCGCTGCCACCAGGTTACCGCTGGCGTCTCGCGGTAGACACGTCCCGCTCGGCACCGCATGACTCGGCCGCTCCAGGGGAAGAAACGCCCTTGGACAACGCAACGACGTATCACGTAGAGGCCCGCTCCAGCGTGATACTGCTGGCAGGGGAACAGGAATCTGCTTTGGAAGGGGGTTCGGGATGAATCAACGAGCCTCCGGGATACTTCTCCATCCAACCTCCCTTTCCAACCCCTATCCGATCGGCGATTTGGGGCCTGCGGCAACCGCCTTTGCGGATTTCATGGTCAAAAGTGGACAGGGTTGGTGGCAGATGCTTCCCATAGGTCCAGTCGGGGAAGACCATTCGCCTTACCAGTCTCCGTCTGCGTTTGGGGGTAATCCACTCCTGGTGAGTCCAGATCGGTTGTTGGAGCAGGGGCTGCTTTTCCGCCAGGATCTCGAGCTTCACATTTCTGGGGTTGAGGGAAATGTGTACTACCCCGCAGCGGCATCCTTTAAGCTGCGATTTTTGAAAAGGGCGTTCGAACGGTTCGAATCAAATACCCACGGCGGGGGGCAATCCGAGCTCGATGCATTTACACACGCGGAATCCTTCTGGATCGAGGATTTTGCATTGTTCTCGGCAATCCAGGGGAAGGAGGGCACCTCGGATTGGACCCAATGGGACCAAGAATTACGAACGCGCCAACCAGACGCCCTCGTTCACGCGCAGAAGTACTTTGCTGGTGAAATGCGTTACCATAGGTTTGTCCAGTGGCAGTTCTCGGTGCAGTGGAAAGAATTAAGGGCTTACTGCACGTCTCAGGGAATCCGTCTGATCGGCGATATTCCCCTGTTCGTAGCGCACCGAAGCGCCGATGTCTGGGCTCATCCCGGGCTTTTCAAATTGGATGCCAGTGGAAATCCAACCGTGGTGGCGGGAGTTCCGCCCGATTATTTCTCCAAAACAGGCCAGGTGTGGGGTATGCCGGTGTATCGATGGGAGGCGCTTCAAGAGCAAGACTACCGCTGGTGGATCGAACGCCTGCGCACGGCTTCTGGGCGGTTCGACGTCAATCGGCTGGATCATTTCATCGGCTTTGTTCGCACCTACGAAGTGCCTGCGCGCGCCAAAACGGCCTTGAACGGGCAGTACCAGCCGGGCGGAGGCGCTTCCTTCTTCAACGCCGCCCGCAACGCCCTTGGGTCGTTGGCATTGATCGCGGATGATCTGGGTGCCACAACACCCGAAGTAGAGGTTTTACTGGATCAACTTCAAATCCCCGGCACACGGGTGCTCCAATTCGAATTCGGTTCGAAGCTCCAAACCAATTCAGGTCCGGCAGCACCGCTTCCGGCGAAATCAGTGGTCTATACCGGAACCCATGATAACGACACGACGGCAGGTTGGTATCGAAAGCTGCCAAGCCCGCAACGCGAAGCCTTACAAAAGCAACTTGGAGCAACCAACCGGGAAGTTGTCTGGGCAATGATCCGTGAAGCGCTGGCATCGCCGGCGGACACAGCCATAGTTCCGGCGCAAGACCTCCTGGAGCTGGGAACCGAGGCACGAATGAATTCTCCTGGAATCGCAGAAGGTAACTGGCGCTGGCGCCTGAAGGAAGGCGTGCTTTCCCTGAAACTCGCGCAAAGGCTGCGTAGTGTAATTATAACGTGTGGACGCCTGGGGAGCAACGAGTTCCGCCCAGTTCCCCGGTTTCAGGAAAATGACCTAACGCCACAGATCGCGAAACGGGCCTATGAACTGTATGAGCGACGAGGCTGCCAGAACGGCCAATCTGTTCAGGATTGGCTCCAGGCGGAACAGGAAACAAGGGGAACTGCCCATGACTCAACATAACGACAGAAACTCGGGGACCAAGATGAAACGAGCAACACAGATTACGACGCTTTTTCTGGACATCGGCGGCGTTTTGCTCACCGACGGCTGGGATCATCATGCCCGCAAACGGGCGGCGGCCAACTTCAATCTGGAGTGGGCCGAGGTCGAGGGGCGGCATCGCCTGAACTTCGATATCTACGAGGAAGGCAAGCTGACGCTGCAAGAATATTTAGCCCGGGTGGTCTTTTACCAAAAGCGACCATTCACGCGGGCTGAGTTTCGGCGCTTCATGTTCGCCCGATCGGAACCTTACGCCGACATGATCGCGTTGATGTCGGAACTCAAGGTCCGGCACGGACTGAAGGTCGTGGCGGTCAGCAATGAAGCTCGGGAATTAAATGCTTACCGGATTAACAAATTCAGGCTGGACCGGTTGGTGGATTCGTTTGTTTCCTCCTGCTTCGTCCACCTCCGCAAGCCCGACACGGACATTTTTCGGCTCGCGCTGGACATCGCCCATACCCCAGTCCAGAAGGTGCTCGATATTGAAGACACCTCGATGTTTGTTCAGGTCGCAGAAGGTTTAGGGATTCGAAGCGTTCTTCACATGAATTACACGTCTACGCTCGCAAAACTAGCTTCGTTTGGATTGCAGAATGACCAAGAAGGCACGCATGAAACCCACTGATCGACACGTCCTAACCATCAACGGCGGCTCGTCGAGCATCAGGTTCGCGCTTTTCCAGAGCGAAGAACCGCTAAAGCGAGGGCTTTATGGAAAGGTCGACCGCATCGGGTTGAGCGGCACGACTATGACATTCCATGACCCGACCAGCAACCGGCAGGACAAAGGCAGCCTCACCGCCCCGGAGCACAAGTCAGCAGCGAATCTCCTGATTGATTGGCTCGAAGCGCAGGATAGTTTCGCATCGATCAGGGCTGTGGGACACCGGGTGGTCCACGGCATGAGGCACATCCAACCCGAGATTGTCACCCAAGATCTGTTGGATGAACTACGTCGCATCAGGCCGTACGACCCGGATCATCTGCCGCGCGAGATTGAACTGATCGAGGCGTTCCGTCGGCGTTACCGGAAACTGCCTCAGGTGGCCTGCTTTGACACGGCGTTTCACTGCACGATGCCGCGCGTCGCCAAGCTGTTGCCGATTCCCCGTCGCTTCGATACAAAGGGAATTCAGCGATACGGTTTCCACGGTTTATCTTATACCTACCTGATGGAAGCACTCGCGCGCCTGGGTGATCCGGCGGCAACGACTGGCCGAGTGATCTTGGCGCATCTTGGAAATGGCGCCAGCTTGGCCGCCGTGCGCGACGGCAAGAGCATGGACACCAGCATGGGCTTCACGCCGACGGCGGGATTGGTGATGAGCACCCGCTCCGGCGATTTGGATCCTGGTCTGGCCCCATATCTGGCGCGGACCGAGCACATGACCACCACACAGTTTTACGAAATGGTCAACCACAAGTCAGGGCTTCTAGGTGTTTCGGACCTAAGCTCCGACATGCGGGACTTGCTCGAACAAGAAGCCGGTGACGTGCGAGCGGCGGAAGCCGTGGCGCTATTCTGTTATCAGGCGAAGAAGTGGGTTGGCTCCTTCGTGGCTGCGCTCGGCGGATTGGACACTCTCGTCTTTGCAGGGGGCATCGGCGAGAATTCGCCTCCCGTGCGCGCGCGCATCTGTGAGGGACTAGGCGTTCTCGGCATTGAACTGGATGAGTCGCGCAATGCGCAGACTGCGGGAGTGATTTCCACAAACGCTAGCCGGGCCACGGTCCGAGTCCTCCGTACGGACGAAGAGATGATGATCGCGAGAGCGGTTTGCAGAACTCTCGATCTAAAGATTGAAAGCGGATAGGCACACGAAAATGAAGAGCCGTACTGAATACCACATTACCGGAACCCTCGTCTTTCTGGCGGTTGGCGGATTTGTGTGGTGGAGAAGCTTGCGGACTGAGCAGCTACCGCCGGGGTTTGCTTCGGGAAATGCACGCATCAAGGCAACCGAGGTGGATGTGGCAACCAAGCAGGCTGGGCGCGTCGAGGCGGTGCGGGTCAAGGAAGGCGACATCGTTGGGGTGGGCCAGATGCTCGCACAGCTAGATGCCGCCGTGCTTCGTGCGCAGCTCCATGGGGCGGAGCCTGGGAAGCGACAGGCTGAAGAAGAGCGCAACGTTACCATCTCCATCGCTAAACAGCGCGAGAGCGGATACACACTGGCGAAGAAACCCTTCGAGCGGACGCTGCAGATTGCAAAAGAGAAGGTGATCGAGCAGAAGCAACTCGATGCCGATGGGACGAAAGAGCAAACCGCGAAAGCGGTGTGGGAGGCTGCCAAGGCGCAAGTCGCCAGCGCCGAGGCCGAGAAGAACCTGCGATGCTGATACATACGCATGGTGCCCAGGAAACTATTCGTCGCCGATGAGCAGCAAGCCAGAGGCCGGCTGCCATCGAGGGTATCCGGGTTAGTAAGCCCGCCTAGGCAAGTGCTCGGGGGAACGGCAGAGTGGAAGGATGCAAGACCCATGGCGTCGTCGATCCAATTCCACCGCGCAACAGCGGGAGGAGATCCTTCAAGGTTACCGGGAAAGCGACCTGACCCAGAAGGCCTTTGCGACGCAAGCGGGAATCAGCGTTTCAACGCTACACGCCTGGCGGCGCAAGGCGGCCTCTGAGAAGAGCCCAGCTACCGGGTCGGCGAAGTTTATACCGGTGCCTAATCTGCTTTCCGCGCTGCCGGCTCCCGCCGGCTATCACTTGCGCTGGCCCGGGGGCTTGAGCCTGGAGATCCGTGCTGGGTTCCACGCGGAGGAGTTGGCGTCGTTGCTGAGACTGCTTCCTGCGCTATGATTCCTCTGAGTCCGGCGACTCGAATTTATCTGGCTGCCGGGCCGACAGACTTGCGCAAGAGCTTTGAGGGATTGAGCGATCTGGTCGCGCACCAATTGAAGGAAGACCCGTTGAGTGGGCACCTCTATGTTTTTGCCAATCGGAGGAAGAATCGGATTAAGCTGTTGTACTTTGACGGCACCGGAACATGGATCTGTGCCAAACGCCTTTCTAGAGGCTGCTTTGCTTGGCCACGCACCCAAGAAATGGGGGCGTTGCGGATCCTGGCTGAGGAGTTAACCCTGCTCTTGAGCGGGATTGATTTGGAGGCGACCGCGCAACGGCCGTGGTGGCGCAAGGCGGCTTAGAAAAAAGTGCGTCAAAAGAAAGAAAAGCGATTGACAGTATAATCTAATCACTATATATACTGCACCAGTTACATGCTCTCGCTCGATTCGCTGCCCGCCGACGCCCGCAAGGCCTTCCAGGACCTGCAGGCGGAGAACACCCGCCTGGCGCGAATCGTCCAGTTGCAGGACGAAAAAATCCGCCTGCTCAATTTCAAAATCTGGGGTCCCAAGAGTGAGAAGCTTTCCCCGGCCCAGAGTGCCTTGTTGTTCGAGGAGCCCAGCGTCACCGAGGCCGAAGTCCAGAAGGAAGCCCAGTTGGCGCCGGTCCAGAAGGACCAGGCCCTGCCTCAAGCTAAAAAGCCCCGCTCCCATCATCCTGGACGTGAACAGTTGCCCCAGGGCTTGGAGCGACGTGAACAGATCATTGCCTGCTGTCCCGAGGACTGCCACTGCCCCAAGTGTGGTGCCGAACGTCCGGTCATTGGCTACGAAACCCGCGAGGAGCTGGCCTGCGAGCCGGCCAAGTTCTGGGTGCGAGTGATCAAGCGCGAAAAGCGTGGCTCCCATTGCCAGGAGGAGCAGGGGGTAGCTACAGCGCCGGTTCCTGCGCAGATCGTGCCCAAGGGTAAACTCTCTAACGAGTTCATCATCGAGGTTCTGGCACGAAAGTACCAGCAGCACCTGCCCCTGTATCGGCAGTGCGCTTCGTTGGCTGAGGATCATGGCATCGAGTTGAGTCGCAAGACCTTGAGTGAGGCAGTGCTGGCCGCCGGAGAGTTGTTGCGGGCGGTGGTCCGAGCGCAAGCGGTTGAATTGGTGCAGGGCTCTTATCTGCAAGCGGACGAAACCACCGTGCCGGTGCAGACTGGCGAGCGAACCGGGCATAACCATCGAGCTTATCTCTGGGAATTTGGTCGACCGGGTGGGCCGGTGGTTTTTGATTTTCAAATGGGACGCAGTCGCGAAGGGCCGCGGGCGTTTTTGAAACACTTCCGGGGCAAGCTGCAGTGCGACGGCTATGGAGCCTACGCGGATTTGGGCGAAGGCATTACTTATGTCGGTTGCATGGCACACGCTCGGCGGGGTTTTAGCGAGGCAGCCAGGCTTTTGCCCCAAAACCCTTTGCCCACCGAAGTGCTTGGCCGCTTTGCTCAGCTCTACGCCCTGGAACAAAAGGCACGAGAAGCGGGGATGGGGCCATTGGAACGGCAGACCATGCGCCAGAGCCAGAGCGCACCGATCATGGCCGCGTTGAAGATCCGGTTGGTGGAAATCCGCCAGGCTGCCGATCCCGGAAGCAAACTGGCCCAAGCCTGCACCTATGCCTTGGGGCAGTGGAGCCGGTTGGAGGAGTACTTGCTCGACGGGCAACTCGAGATCGACAACAACTGGTGCGAGGGGGCGATGCGCCCGCTGGCCCTGGGACGCAAGAACTGGTTGCATCTGGGCAGCCCCGAAGCCGGGCCAAAGGTGGCGGCGATTGCTTCGATCGTCGAAACCTGCCGAAGGTTGGACATCAATCTGCGAGCCTATCTGGGCTCGATCCTGCCAAAGCTGGGGAACTGGCCCAGTAACCGAGTAAACGAATTGACACCAACTGCCTGGAAATCGGCGCAAGCTAGCGTGTCCTAACACGCCACAACTCTAGCCGCTCCTTGGCGCCTGCCTAGGCGCGCTTGCTAACACCGATACCATCGAGGAGTCACTTTTCCCGAGTGTGCCCCGTGTTGCGCCCAATTGAGGTTACTAGATTCGCTTTTCGCCGGCCGATGTCCCCCCAGGAGTCTATGCGGTGGGGAACTCCCCCATAGAAACGAGATGATCAAGCGATTATGCTCGTTCCCTGACAGCAAATATTTTGCCGTCAGACACTGAAAGGTAATTAATGAAAAGTAATGCGGAATTACAGCAAGACGTTCAGGGCGCTATCAAATGGCAACCATTATTAAACGCAGCAGAAATTGGTGTCACTGCCAAAGATGGTGTCATTTCACTGACAGGTGTTGTTGACAGCTATGCCAAGAAAGCAGAAGCGGAAAATGCGGCAGCAAATGTTGCCGGCGTAACCGCTTTGGTCGAAAAGATTGAGGTCAGATATCCGAGTTCCTACAGCAAAACCAACGCTGAAATTGCCACTGAAGTAGTAAATGCTTTGAAGGATCGTTGGGACGTGCCTAACGACAAGGTAAAGGTGAAGGTCGAAGCAGGTTGGGTTACTTTAACGGGTGAACTCCGTTGGAATATTCAAAAGGAAGCCGCCAAAGATGCAATCAAAAGTTTGATGGGAGTAACAGGCGTGACAAACAATATTACCATCAAATCGGAATCCATGGAGGCGCTTGAAAAAACTGCTATCGAAAATGCGCTAAAGCGTAATTGGGCTTTTTTTGACAATGATATTGAGGTGCAGGTGTCAGGTCATAGAGCAACACTGACCGGCACGGTTGATTCATTGTATCAAAAAAACGAAGCGGGAAGTATTGCATGGAATGCTCCTGGTGTATGGTCGGTAGATAATGAATTGGTTGTTGACTGGAATTGATTGCGAAGCGGCGGGGATTCCCTTCCGCTTGGAAACGGTTGGGATTCCCTCCGGCTTAATCTGAGCAACCTGATCGCGCATTGCGCCAACGTTTTCTCTGGTGCGATCTTGTTGACGGAATCCGGTTAGGATCCGAAAAAGGGAGTGTTCATTCGCGCTGGACGGCGGTTGCTAGCAACGACAACAGATGAAAGAAGTATATGTTAAGCGAAGTCAAGACACTAATCGGTTACAAATTGGACGGCCTCGACGGCGAAATCGGGAAGGTCAAGGAATTCTACTTCGACGACCAACACTGGACAGTTCGCTATCTGATCGCGGACACGGGAAACTGGCTCACCGGCAGGCAGGTGCTGATTTCTCCCTATGCGCTGAACTGCGTGATTAAGAGCGAAGAAGATCTTTCAGTTGATCTAACAAGGAATCAAATCGAGAACAGTCCTTCCTTGGACAGCGACAAGCCCGTGTCTCGACAGTTTGAGGATGACTACTACAGCTATTATGGATGGCCGCCCTACTGGAGCGGTTCGTCGGTGTGGGGAGATTATCCTTACATTGAACGCAACCGTAACAAACGGGGTGCATTCACCAAGGCTGAGAAAGTGTGGGATCGACATCTGCGAAGCACCCGCGAGGTGACAGGCTACCATGTTCATGCCTTGGACGGCGAGATTGGCCATGTCGAAGATTTTGTTATCGATGACGAGATGTGGAGCATTCGTTATCTAATCATCAATACCGGGAACTGGTGGCCGGGGAGAAAGGTCCTGGTTTCCCCGCAATGGATAGAACGCGTGAGTTGGAGTGAGTCAGAAGTCTTCATCAACCTTTCCCGCGACGCCGTCAAGGATTCACCGAAATACACGGAGCAGTCTCTGATAACTAGGGATTATGAGATCGGGCTCCATCACCATTACAATCGTCCAGGATACTGGATCGACGAATCGGTGGCCGTCTAGCCTGCCGCGATCCAAAGGTCGGACCTTCGCGTACTCTGAAGACGCAAAAATGCCGACAACCGAATCGGTCCGCGCGCAAAGTATGAACGCCACCCAAACACTGAAGGGTTCGCATCTGCGTACCTATAATACAATCTTCCAACATCCGATCTCGCACAACCTGGAATGGCGTGCGGTTCGCGCCCTATTAGAGCAAATCGGGCAGATCGTGGAGGAACCAAACGGTCACCTGAAGGCGACGCGCAACGGTCAGACCCTCATTCTGCATAAACCGCACACCAAGGATTTGGCAGAAGATCAGGACGTCATGGCCTTGCGCCACTTTTTGAAACAGTCGGACGCAGTTCCACCCGAACCGGATGCGAAGATCCTTCATTGGCTGCTCGTTATCGATCACCACGAGGCCCGTATTCTCCGCGCCGAAATTCGCGGAACCCATCCCGAGCGGATCCTGCCGCACGATGGTAGAGCGTATTTCAACCACGCCCGTGATTCGGAGGAGATTTCGCGAGGCAAGGAGAAACCTGCCCTCAACACCTTTTTCGAACCGATAGCCAAGGCACTGGAAGCAGTCGGCCAGATTGTCGTTTTTGGCGCCGGCACGGGCGCGAGCAGCGAAATGGAACAGTTCATTACCTGGTTACACAGCCACCATCCCGACACGGCCAGACGGGTCATCGCCGCCCTGACGGTCAATGAAATGCATCTAACAGACGACCAACTCCTGGCGAAGGCTCGGGACTTTTTCCAGAATGCCGCGTTGTCTGAACCCGTAAAGCGATGACGGCAAGAACGGACGAGGTAGCAGGAAGGGCGCTGCTTCAAGTATCCAGACGACTGTCCGCAGCCCAGCCGGGATGAGCAGCACCGTCCTGAGGACAAGGTCAATTTGGTCTCGGTAGGAAACCGCACTGACGGTACACCTATTTCACAACCTGGCATCAAACGTCCGACAGTAAAGAGAGCAAGTAAGTCAAAATTCAACATCTACTGATTCTATGGCAGAAGTGTTGGGCATCGACTTAGCGACCACGAACTCCTGCATGGCGGTTATTGAAGGCGGCGAGTCTGGCGTGATCGAGAACTCTGAATGCAAACGCACGGCGTCTTCCGTGGTGCCTTTCATCAAAACCGGCAATCGGCTCGTGGGCGAAGCGGCCAAGCGGCAGGCTGTCACGAAGTCCCGCAATACGACCTACTCCATCAAGCGCTTCATGGGACCCAAATGTCATGAGATGGAGGATGAAGCCATACGCGTCCCTTACAAAGTGGTTCGGGCGGCCAACGGGGACGCCGCGGTCGAGGTGGAGGTAAACGAGAAAACCCAACGATTCGGTCCGCCGGAGATCTCGGCAATATTTCTCGCCCATCTCAGAGCCGATGCCGAGACCCGCTTGGGCGCAAAGATAACCCAGGCTGTCATCACGAACCCGGCCTATTTCAATGACTCGCAGCGCCAGGCCACGAAGGACGTCGGACGCATCGCACGACTCGAAGTGCTGCGCATCCTACAGGAACGTTCCTCTGCCTCTTTGGCCTATAGTCTGGAGGAGGAAAAGGACGAGAACATCGCGCGGTACGACCTTGAGGGCGGCACGTTTTACGTTTCGGTACTCCAAATCGGGGGCGGGGTGTTCGAGGTGAACACGACCAATGGCGATACTCACCTCAGCGGCCACGATTGGGACAATCGGCTTATGGATTGGATGCTGGAGGAGTTCAAACGAGAACAGGGGATGGATCTGCGCAAGCAGCCGGACGCCTTGCAGCGCATCAAGGAAGAGGCGGAAAAGGCTAAGATTGCCCTCTCCAGCGCTTTGCAGTCCGACATCAACCTGCGGTTGATTATCGCCGACGCCAGCGGCCCTCAAGACCGCAGCATAAATCTGACGCGCTCCAAAATGGAGCGGCTCTGTGAGACCTTATTCGAACGCACGCTCGCACCCGTGAATGCTTGTTTGAAAGGCGCCGACGTCGCTGCGGCGAAAATCGATGAATTGGTGCGGGTTGGCGGTATGACGCGGATGCCACGGGTTGTCGGGACGGCACACACGCTGGTTAACAAACCACCGCACCAGGGAGTGAATCCAGATGAGGTCGTGGCCGTGGGTGCCTCCATTCAGGCGGGCGTCCTCAAGGGCGAGGTCAAGGATGTAGTTTTGCTCGATGCGACACCCGTGTCGCTCGGGATCGAGACCCTCGGCGAGGTATTCACGCGATTGATCCAGCGCAATACCACGATCCCGTGCCGCAAGTCACAGACCTTTTCGACCGCGGCTGACAGTCAGCCCGGCGTGGAAATCCATGTCCTCCAGGGTGAACGGCAGTTTTCTCGGGACAGCAAGTTCATCGGCACGTTTAAGCTCGATGACATTCCGCCCGCCCCGCGCGGCGTGCGTCAAATCGAAGTCGGATTCGACATCGATGGTAATGGCATCCTGCACGTGAGCGCCAAGGATCTCGGGACCGGCAAGAAGCAGGAAATTACCATTGCCGCCAGCAGCGGGCTCTCCAAGGACGAGATCGAGAAGATGCGCAAGGATGGCGAACTCCATGCCAAAGAGGACCAAAAGCGCACGGAAGAGTTGGAAACACGTAATGATGCCGAGAACGCGGTGCACCCCACCGAAAAACCGCTGAAGGATAATCAGGCCACGGTTGCCGAGGCGAACCGAAGCAAGATAGAATCGGCACTCAATGATGTGAAGGAAGCGCTGAAGGGCAGGCAGATCGCGGCTATTAAGACGGCGAGCGAAGGGCTCAACGAAACCTGGCAGGGGGTGTCAGCGGAACTTTACCAAGCGGCTTCGGAGAAGATGCGCGCGGGTCACAGCGCCGACGGTGGTCAACCAGGTTCGTCGCCGGACCCAACTGGTACTTCGGAAGGCAGCAAGCAAGAGGAAGGCCCGATCATCGACGCGGAGGTGGTGGATGAAAGGAAAGCGGGGTAGCGGGGTGGAAATGTTCCAAAAAGTAAAACAAAAAAAGAAATAACGAAAGAACCAAGATGATAACCAAGAACAATGCCGTTGTGGCCACCTACAAATCCCACGTCGAAGCCGAGGCCGCCGTCAATGCCCTACAGCACTCCGGATTCGACATGAAGAAACTATCGATTGTCGGACGCGACTATCAGACTGAAGAACACGTCGTCGGCTACTACAATGCAGGGGAGCGCATAAAATACTGGGGAAGAACGGGGGCCTTTTGGGGTGGAATTTGGGGAATGTTATTCGGCTCCGCATTCTTTCTGATTCCCGGCATCGGCCCAGTTCTCGTGGCGGGACCCCTAGTCGCGTGGATCGTCGGGGCGTTGGAAGGCGCGGCGGTGGTCGGGGGCATGAGCGCGATTGGCGCCGGCTTGTACAGCCTGGGCATCCCCAAAAACAGCATTCTGCAGTACGAAACGGCGCTCAAAACCGGCAAGTTCGTACTGATTGCCCATGGCACGGAAGAAGAAGTAACTGGCGCCCGGCAGGTCCTCAATCCCACCCGACCTGAAGCATTGGCGGAACATCAGTTTTCGCCCCCCATCCCGAGTCGTGCCCCGTAAGAGGATAGGTTGGGTTCAGGATGAGACTTGCGACGAAAAGTTGGACGGAGGGGCCGCTTGGCTTGCTCTGCGGTGACCAATTTCGTGAATCGCATCGTTCCCCACGGCTCCTGAAACCGAGCAAGAGGAAGCGCAACGAGGCGGCTGGGCAGCCGCCGTTGTTTACTCCGTGAAGAACCAGGTCAAAGTCGATTGGTCTTGGGGTTTTGCCGACTCGCGCTTGATTCGCCGCCTTCAGCGGCGAGCCATTGGAAAACGTGCTCGCTTGACAAGGCAAGAGTCAAAGATTCACTTGGATGAAAGATCTTCCACAATCGATGCAGGCACCATGGTTTCTTCGTCGAACTGGAAGTGCCGCACTTGCAATGAATGACAAATGGCACTCGTTTCCAGTGGCCCAGGCCCAAGCGACACAGTAAAAACACCAGCAGTTTGATCACATGAAAAAGAATCCGTCAAAGGATGGAGCGTTAGCGGAGGGATCCGTCGGAATTCGCAACACGTCCCGTGACATGGTGCAGCAAGGAGTCGTTGGAATGAGCGCCATGAGCAATCTCTCCAAACAACCGGGCGTCGAGCTCCAAGTCCGCGGCCTTCGAAAACACTACGATGGGCACGAAGTGCTTAAGGATATCAACTTCGAGGTTAAACCTGGGGAGATTTTCGTGATTATGGGTCCTAGCGGCAGTGGCAAGACGGTCCTGCTGAGGCACCTCGTCGGCCTGGAGGTGCCGGATGCGGGGGAAATCCTCATAGACGGCCAAGCGGTTCAAGCGCCCGACGCTATCGCCCGCTATCGCGAGGCCATGGTCTTTCAGTCCAGCGCCTTGTTCGATTCGTTGACGGTCGGCGAGAATGTCGGCTTCTATTTGGCCGAGCACCGTCTTAAACCGCCTGCGGAGATCGCGCTGATTGTCTCCCAGATGCTCGAGCTGGTGGGGCTGAAAGGAACGGAAAGCAAAATGCCCGGCGAACTCTCGGGGGGGATGACGAAGCGAGTGGCCATAGCTCGAGCATTGGTCGTCCAACCGCAGTTAATCTTCTATGATGAACCAACCAGTGGCCTCGACCCCCTCTCCTCGGTAGCTATTGCCAACGTGATCGTAAGTTTGAACAAGCGCATTCATGTCACCTCCTTGGTAGTTTCCCACGATCGAGATTTGGCTTTCGGAATAGCCGATCGCATCGCGGTGATCAACGACGGCCGCATCCTGACAATCGGCACTCCCGACCAAATCAAGCGCAGCCCCGACCCGTGGATTCAACAGTTTCTGAACGCAAGTTTGAAACGCTACGAAGTTACTCCCAAGGATTTGCGGCCTGAGAGGGATGCCGGAAAAAGCCCAACTCCAACCAACGATCCCATGCCTAAGACCAAAGAGGAAACCTATGCCGGAACACAACCAACGAAAACAGGCATGCTAGTATGAACAATCATACAATGTTACCCATGAAAGGAAACCTATTCATCAGCGCGCACCGCTGTTTAGATCGCCAGCTTTGATACTGCTGAATCAGCCAAATGAATCTGTATTGATATGGCCATCGACCCCATCTGCGGCATGACGGTGGACGAAGCATCCGCATTACATGCCGAGCGTAATGGGCAGAAGGTTTACTTTTGCGGGGACCACTGCCAGCAGAGATTTCAAGTGACGCCTGCTGTCGCGAAGCACAAGAACAAGGCGCAGGGCAAATCCGTCTATACTTGTCCGATGCACCCGGAGGTGGAACAGGATCACCCCGGCGATTGTCCCAAATGCGGCATGGCGCTTGAACTGAAGGCGGAGACCGCGAGCAAGGATGATGAAGAAAACAGCGAGCTGCGCGACATGACACGGCGTTTCTGGGCGGGCGCTGCGCTGACGTTGCCGGTCTTTGTCCTCGCGATGGCACACTTGATCCCGGCGATGGGCAGGCAGCCCTGGGTGGTTGGCGACGGCTCGCGGTGGCTACAATTTGCGCTTACCACACCCGTGGTCTGCTGGGCGGGCTGGCCGTTCTTCAAGCGCGGCTGGCGCTCCATCGTGACTCTTCATTTGAACATGTTCACGCTGATCGCCATTGGCGTGGGCGCAGCCTTCCTCTTTAGCGCCATGGGGATGCTGGCGCACGGCCTGTTCCCGTCCAAGATGCAGCATGACGGCAAGGTCGGCATCTATTTTGAGGCCGCAGCGATGGTCACGGTTCTGGTTCTCCTCGGCCAGGTGCTCGAACTCCGCGCCCGCAGCCGCACCGGCAGCGCGATCAAAGCCTTGCTCAACCTTGCCCCGCCTACTGCGCGACAAGTTGTTCCGGGGGGCGATCATGAATTACCGCTCGAACAGGTGAAAGTCGGCGACTGGCTGCGCGTCGTTCCCGGCGACCAAGTGCCCGTTGATGGTGTGTTGGTCGAAGGTCATTCCAACGTGGAAGAATCCATGGTTACCGGCGAGCCGCTCCCGATCGAAAAGGCCGTCGGCGACAAAGTGACTGGCGGCACCGTCAATGGCTCCGGTAGTTTCGTCATGCGCGCCGAACGGGTCGGTGACGACACTTTGCTCGGGCAAATTGTGAGCATGGTTGCCGAAGCCCAGCGCAGTCGCGCGCCCATTCAAGGTCTTGCCGACGAGGTCGCGGGCGTCTTCGTGCCGGTGGTGTTGGCCGTTTCGGTGATCACCTTCGCAGTCTGGATGTGGTTGGGGCCGGAGCCAAAGCTCGCGCACGCTATCGTCAACGCCGTCGCGGTCCTCATCATCGCCTGCCCGTGCGCTCTCGGCCTGGCTACGCCCATGTCCATCATGGTTGGCGTCGGACGCGGCGCACAGGCAGGCGTGCTCGTGAAAAACGCCGAGGCGCTCGAACGCTTGGAGAAGGTCACCACGCTCGTTCTGGACAAAACGGGCACTCTCACCGAGGGCAAACCCAAACTCGTGGATATCCTGCCCGCCGGCAGTCTCGACGCGAAAGAGTTCCTGCATCTCGCCGCTTCATTGGAACAGAACAGCGAACATCCGCTCGCCGCCGCTATTGTGCAGGGCGCTAAGGAGCAGAGCCTCTCCTTTGAAGCTGTGAAAGATTTTCGCTCCGTAACGGCAGGTGGAGTTCTCGGCACCATCGCTGGCCGTGCGGTGATGATCGGTAAACCGGAGTTTTTGCGGCACGAAAAGATCACCGGTCTGGAGTCGCTCGAAGCGTCGGCTGTGAAACTTCAAGAAGAAGGCAAGACCGCGATGTTCGTCGCCATCGACGGCAAGCCGGCTGGAATTCTCGCTGTTGCCGACCCGATAAAATCCACCGCCGCTGAAGCCATCAAGGATCTCCACGCACTCGGGCTAAAGCTCGTCATGCTGACCGGCGACAATCGCCGCACCGCTACCGCGGTGGCCAAACAGCTCGGCCTTGATGAGGTGGAGGCGGAGGTCGAACCCGCCGGAAAAGTCGCCCATGTCAAGAAGCTGCGCACGGAAGGCAAACACGTGGCGATGGCTGGTGACGGCATCAATGACGCACCCGCGCTCAGCGAAGCTGAGGTCGGCATCGCCATGGGCACTGGCACCGACGTTGCCATGCAAAGCGCGGGCATTACCCTTGTGAGAGGCGACCTCCGCGGCATCGCCCAGGCCATCCGCCTCAGTCGGGCCACCATGAGGAACATCCGCCAGAACTTGTTCTTCGCTTTTCTCTACAACGCGTTGGGTATTCCTGTGGCGGCGGGGGTGCTTTACCCATTCTTCGGTTGGCTGCTCAGCCCCATCATTGCCGGTGCCGCGATGAGCTTGAGTTCAGTCTCGGTGATCGGCAACGCCTTGCGGCTGCGCAGAATGAAACTGTGATTCAATTAAGAGGCATGAAAACTGACGCCAAACCACTAACCCCGGAACTGCTCCACCAAATGGACGCTTACTGGCGGGCCGCCAACTACCTTTCAGTCGGCCAGATCTACCTCTACGACAATCCGCTGCTGAGGCGACCGCTGACGCTCGCGGATGTGAAGCACATGCTACTCGGACACTGGGGCACGACCCCCGGGCAGAACTTCATCTATGTCCACTTGAACCGAGTAATCAAAAAGTATGACCTCGACATGATCTACGTCTCCGGCCCCGGGCACGGCGGTCCGGCCGTCGTGGGCAACACCTACCTCGAGGGCACTTACAGCGAAATTTACCCCAACGTCAGCCAGGATGAGGCCGGGTTGCGGAAGCTCTTTCTTCAGTTTTCGTTTCCAGGAGGAATTCCCAGCCACGCCTCGCCAGAGTGTCCGGGCTCGATCCATGAGGGCGGCGAACTGGGCTATTCGCTCAGCCATTCGTTCGGGGCGGTGTTCGACAATCCCGACCTGATCGTCGCTTGCGTAGTTGGCGATGGTGAGGCGGAAACCGGACCACTGGCCACCGCGTGGCATTCGAACAAGTTTCTCGATCCGGCCACTGACGGAGCGGTGCTGCCGATCCTGCATCTCAACGGCTACAAGATTTCCAACCCGACAGTCCTTGCCCGCATCACCCGCGAGGAATTGGAACAGCTGCTCCGTGGCTACGGATGGACGCCCTACTTCGTCGAGGGTCACGAGCCTGAGTTGATGCATGAGGCCATGGCTGTGGCGCTCGACACGGTGGTCGAGCAGATCAAGAAGATCCAGGAGGACGCCCGCGGTCACGGCAACCTCACGCGTCCCCGCTGGCCCATGATTGTCCTCAACTCACCCAAGGGCTGGACGGGGCCGAGGGAGGTCGATGGTTTGCAGGTCGAGGGCACGTTCCGGTCCCACCAGGTGCCGCTCTCCGACCCGGCAACCCACTCCGAACATCTCAAGCTATTGGAAGACTGGCTGAGGAGCTACCGACCAGAGGAACTATTTGATGCGCAGGGCCGCCTGAAACCCGAACTGGCCGAACTTGCGCCCAAGGGCGAACGACGCATGGGCGCCAATCCACATGCCAATGGCGGCATTTTGCTCCGCGACCTGCGGATGCCGGATTTCCGCGACTACGCCGCCAACGTGCCCTCGCCAGGGGTGCGCGGCATCGGCGACACGCATGTGCTGGGGCCATTCCTACGCGATGTGGAGAAACTGAACCAGGAGCAGCACAATTTCCGGGTCTTTGGGCCTGATGAGACACTTTCCAACGGGCTGGGAGCCCTTTTCGAGGGAACCAATCGCCAATGGGACGCGGCGACCATCCCCAATGACGAATTCCTCGCACCCACTGGGCGCGTGATGGAGATGCTCAGCGAGCACCAATGCGAGGGCTGGCTTGAGGGCTACCTGCTCACAGGGCGGCATGGACTCTTCAACTGCTACGAGGCTTTCATTCATATCGTCGATTCGATGTTCAACCAACACGCCAAGTGGCTGAAGGTTACATCGCATCTCCCATGGCGGCGGAAGATCGCCTCGCTAAATTACCTGCTCGCGTCGCATGTCTGGCGCCAGGATCACAACGGCTTCACACACCAAGACCCCGGTTTCATCGACCACGTTGTCAACAAGAAGGCCGAGGTGGTGCGGGTTTACCTTCCCCCGGATGCCAACTGCCTGCTGTCGGTGATCGACCATTGTCTGCGCAGCCGCCATTACGTCAACGTCGTGATCGCGGGCAAACATCCCGCGCCGCACTGGCTAACGATGGACGCCGCAGTCAAGCATTGCACCGAAGGAATCGGCATTTGGCAATGGGCCAGCAACGACCAGGAACTTGCGCCCGACGTGGTCATGGCCTGCTGTGGTGATGTACCCACGCTTGAGACCCTCGCTGCCGTCTCGATAATGAGGGAGCACCTGCCCGATCTGAAAATCCGGGTGGTCAACGTCGTGGACCTCATGAGGCTGCAGCCGCAAACCGAGCACCCGCATGGGCTAAGCGACCGGGATTTCGACGAGCTCTTCACCACAGACAAACCCGTCATCTTCGCCTTCCATGCTTACCCGTGGTTGATACACCGGCTGACCTACCGCCGCACCAACCACGGCAACATCCACGTCCGAGGCTACAAGGAGGAAGGCACCATCACTACGCCCTTCGACATGACGGTGCTGAACGATCTGGACCGCTTCCACCTCGTAATGGACACCATTGATCGCCTGCCCCAGACCGGCGACAGGGGGATTTACCTGAAGCAGCAGCTCAGGGACAAGCTAATCGAACACAAGCAGTACATAGACAAAAACGGCGAAGATCTGCCGGAGATTCGGAATTGGAAATGGAACGAACTATCACGGGGGTGAGTACGCTCTCATCGGCAATCCGGTTCGACCACGTCCGGCGAATCCACCCTATCACCTTCTTCACCTTAAACGCACCATCACGCTGAATTGAAAAATATGACGACATTACTCGCAACCCGACCCACAACGTTGGAAAAGCCCACGAGCAAAGCTAAAGCCAAGGCTTACCAAAGCGTAAACCCCTACGACGGCAAAACCCTCGAGACGTTCGAGGAGTTGACCGACTCGCAGCTCGAGATGGCGATTAAGAACGCCGCAACTTGCTTCGACACCTGGCGACATACGACGTTTGCAGAACGAGGGGCCGTGGTCGTAAAATCGGCGGCCCTCATGCGCGCGCGCGCGGACGAATTCGCCCGCCCGGTGACGCTTGAGATGGGCAAACTCATCGCAGAGGCCCGCGGCGAAGTGGCGCTCAGCGCGGACATAATTGAGTATTATGCGAAGCACGCGGAAGCCTTCCTCGCCCTGGAACACCTCAAGCCAAACTCCGGTGAGGCGGTGATCGAAAGCACACCGTTGGGGATAATCTTCGGCGTCCAGCCCTGGAATTTTCCATACTACCAACTTGCCCGCTTTGCCGCACCCAATCTGATGGCGGGTAATGTCGTGATGGTGAAGCATGCGGGTTGCGTTCCGCAATGTGCCATCGCCTTCGAAAAGCTGTGGCTGGAGGCGGGTGCGCCCGTTGGCGCATACACCAACCTGTTGATCTCGCACGACCAGGTGAACCGGGTCATCGACGATCCTCGAATCAAGGGAGTCGCACTGACTGGTGGCGTGGATGCTGCCAAGCGCGTTGCGGCGAGAGCCGGACAAAACGTAAAAAAAACAACGATGGAACTGGGCGGCAGCGACGCCTTCATCGTGCTCGCGGACGCAGACCTCGAAAGGACAGTCAAGTGGGCGGTCTGGGCCAAGATGAACAACACCGGCCAATGCTGCGTCGCGGCGAAACGGTTTATCGTCGTCGAAGAACTGGCCGACCGATTTCTCGAACAATTTCAGGCTGCGTTGGCGGCTCTAAAACCCGGCGACCCGATGGACAAGGCGACTACGCTCGGACCTTTGTCCACGGAAGCGGCCCTAATCACCCTCCTGGATCAGATCAAACGCGCTGTTGCGGAAGGTGCCACCGTGCTGATGGGTGGCAAACAGATCGACCGCCCGGGCTCCTTCATGCAGCCGACTATCCTTACAAATATCAAAACCGGCAATCCCGCCTTCCGGGAGGAATTCTTCGGACCGGTCGCGCTTTTCTTTCGCGTTAAGAATGAGGACGAAGCGGTGGCGCTTGCAAACGATTCGGATTTCGGTTTGGGAGGCTCGGTCTTTACTGCGGATGTTGCGCGCGGCAAGCGCGTAGCGAGTCGCATCGACACCGGCATGGTGTTCATCAATCACCCGACGTGGACGGCGTGCGATTTGCCGTTCGGCGGAATTAAGAATTCCGGCTATGGCCGCGAGCTTTCCAGCTTGGGCATCCAGGAGTTCGTGAACAAGAAGCTGGTTCGCACCAGTGCGATCGACGCGCCGGCATAGGAAGAGCGCATCGAGAGAAGCCAAGCATGAACATCTTCATCACTGGCGCGGCTGGCTACATTGGCGGCTCTGTCGCACACGTTCTGCTCGGTGCGGGGCACGCGATACGTGGGTTGGTGCGTAGTCGTGGGAAGGTTGAGAAGCTCGCCAGCCTCGGCATCACGCCTGTCCTGGGCGATCTGGGTAAACGAACCCTGTTGCTGCACGAGGCGCAGCAGGCCGATGCCGTCATCAACGCCGCCAGCAGCGACCATCGCGGTTCAGTGGAAGCATTGCTGGAAGGGCTGCGCGGTTCTGGCAAACCTTTCATCCACACCAGCGGTTCCAGCGTGATTAGCGACGATGTCCGTGGCGATGCACTCTCCGAACACATTTTCGACGAGAAGACCCCGTTTATTGTCGAACCGGAAAAACAGGCCCGGCACGCGATTGACAATCTGATCCTCGCGGCTGCTGCGGACAGTGTGCGGACAGTGGTCCTGTGCAATAGCATGATTTACGGTACGGGCACCGGACTGCATGCGGACAGTGTGCAGATTCCACCGCTGGTGCAGCAAGCGCGCCGTAGCGGCGTAGTTCGTATCGTTGGACGAGGCGTTAACCGCTGGTCCAACGTGTATATCGAGGACATGGTGGAGTTGTATCGGTTGGCCTTGGAAAAGGCACCGGCGGGTTCATTCTATTTCGTCGAGAATGGCGAGGCCTCCTATGCCGAAATTGGCGCGGCCATTGCAGGACGTCTCGGCCTGGGACCGGTGCAGTCGTGGACGGTCGAGGAAGCAACGTGCGAATGGGGTGGAGGCCACGCCCGCTATTCTTTTGGCTCGAACAGCCGCGTGCGCGCTCGCCGCGCGAGGAACGAACTCGGTTGGTCTCCAAAGCGTACCTCGCTTATCGACTGGATCGAACACGAGATGCCCATCACAACTGACTCACAATTCAACCCCGAAAGCAAACTCCCATGAAACTTCCATGCTCTTCCTGATTTTGGCCAGCGTTCCCCTCGGCTCGTTTGCCTCCGCCAACGACGCCATTGAAACTTACGACATCGACCCTGTGCGTACTTGGGTTGGCTTCACCGTCTCGCACTTCTTCACCAAAGTGCCGGGCTATTTCAGCGCGGTAAAAGGCACGGTCGTGGTGGATCGCGACAACCTGGAAAACAGCGAGGTCGAGGCGGTCATCGAAGTGGCCAGCATCACCACGAACACGAAGATGCGCGACGATGACCTGCGCTCCACCAATTTCTTCGCTCCCGCGAAATTCCCGTCGATGACCTTTAAGAGCAAGACCTGGAAAAACACCGCTGGGGACACCTTCGCCGTTACCGGCACACTTACGATGAAGAACGTCTCGAAGGAAGTCGTGCTCAAGGTCAAGTCGCTGGGCTTTGGCCCGGGCATGAACGGGGCGGCGATCTCCGGCTGGGAGACCACGCTCACGCTGGATCGGCGTGACTTTGACATCCCGGCGGATCAAGGCGTAATCGGCAACAACGTGGATGTCGTCATCAATGTTGAAGCCGACCTGCGAAAGCCCGCACCGGCGAAACCGTGAGCGACATCGAAAGCAGGTGCGGTGTTTTGAGCGTCGTTCACAACAGCATCAGTTGAAATGTCAATGAAGAACAAAATGAATGCGGCCGTGGTTGAGCAGTTCGGAAAGCCTTTGGTGTTTCAGGAATGGGATATTCCAGATCCGGGACCTGGCCAAATCCTGGTCAAGACCGAGGCGTGCGGCGTATGTCACACGGATATCCATGCCTGGCACGGCGACTGGCCGGTGAAACCCACGCTGCCCTTCATTCCCGGCCATGAAGGCATTGGACGGGTCGTCGCCCTCGGGACGGGCGTGACGACGGCAAAGGAAGGTGATCGGGTCGGAGTGCCCTGGCTCTACTCGGCGTGCGGTCATTGCGAGTATTGCCTGTCGGCTTGGGAGACGGTGTGTGCCGAAGCGCAGTTCGGCGGTTACACCAAGAACGGCGGCTTCGCTGAATATATTCTTGCCGATCCCAATTACGTTGCCCACATACCGTCCAGGCTAAAGTCCACGGAGGCGGCACCGATCATCTGCGCCGGTATCACTACTTACAAGGGGATCAACGAGACCGGAGCGAAGCCTGGGGAATGGATTGCCATTTCCGGTATCGGCGGTTTGGGACATCTGGCGATCCAATATGCTAAAGTTATGGGCCTTCATGTTTGCGCGATTGATGTTGATGACGGAAAGCTCGCTCATGCCAAACAACTCGGTGCCGATGTCGTCATTAATGCAAAGGCTGGCGACTCCATCGAGGTTGTGAAGAAGGCAACCGGCGGGGGAGCGCATGGCGTTGTGATCACAGCCCCCTCGTTGGGCGCATTCAAACAGGGCGTTGGTATGACGCGCAAGCGCGGGACTTGCGTGCTGATTGGCCTGCCGCCCGGAGAATTCCCGATTCCGCTTTTCGATGTGGTGTCAAACTGCATTACAATCCGCGGGTCGTTCGTTGGCACCCGCCAGGACATGGCCGAAGCGCTCGCTTTCGCGGCCGAGGGCAAGGTAAAGGCCGATATCGAACTGCAACCACTGTCCGCGATTAATCAGGTTCTGGAGCGGCTTGAACATGGCAATGTGGCGTCACGCGTGGTGGTCGACTTCACGAACGGCTGAAACGATGAATGAGTATTCCTGCATGAACCGGAAATGGGCAATCGCGCACGTTAGGACATGAAGATGAAACCTTCCGTTGCTACGGCCCAAGTGGAAATGCACCGAAGCGGATGCGTAGGCTGGTTACGCGCCGCGGTGTTTGGGTCGGACGATGCCATCGTATCAACCGCAAGCCTCATGATTGGTGTCGCGCCGGCCTCCGCGTCGAAGGGGGATATCCTGGTTGCCGGTGTGGCGGGTCTGGTTGCAGGAGCGATGTCAATGGCTCTGGGCGAATATGTTTCGGTGAGCTCGCAACGCGACGCGGAGCAGGCGGACGTCGGGCGTGAAAAAGGAGAGCTGGCGATGACCTACGTGAAGCGAGGCCTTGAAAAGGATCTCGCGATGAAAGTCGCGGAGCAACTTAGCGCGCATGATCGGCTCGGCGCACACATGCGCGATGGGCTTGGGATCGACCAATCAGCGCTCGCACGACCACTGCAAGCGGCATGGATATACGCCGCAAGCTTTGCATTCTTTGCCGTGGTTCCGATTGTAGCTCTTCTTGTCGCGCGGACGCCAGTGCGCATCCCCGTGATCGCAGCGCTCTGCCTGCTAGGTCTCGCGGCTCTCGGCGCGTTTGGCGGTTATCTCGGCGGCGCCGCGTTGGGTCGGGCATCGTTGCGCGTTACCGTCGGAGGCGCGCTGGCAATGGCCGTGACTGCCCTCATTGGCCGAATTCTGGGCGTTGCCGTGGGGTGAAAGATTATGGACACCCACACAGTGTTACTCGATGTCAGGCGGATGGGCGAAGCGGACCGTCTTACCGTCGCCACTGGCACTCCGGCCATCGAACTGATGGAGAATGCGGGCAAGGCCGTCGTGCGGGCGATTGAGCAGCGCTGGTCTGCGCGTCCCGTAATAGTGCTTTGTGGGCCAGGCAATAATGGAGGCGACGGTTTCGTTGTGGCCCGGCATCTCTCCGAAACTGGTTGGCCCGTTCGCGTTGCGCTGCTCGGACCACGCGACCATCTGGTGGGGGCCGCGGGTCATCACGCTGCGTTGTGGCGTGGGAACGTCGAGCCCCTTACGCCCGGCGTGCTCGAAGGAGCGCAACTCGTCGTGGATGCGATCTTCGGTGCCGGACTCAGTCGCGCACTAGAGGGATCATCCTTGGAAACTTTGACTGCCGCTGCCCGCCGAAAACTACCAATCGTTGCCATAGATGTTCCAAGTGGTCTGATGGGCGATACCGGCGAAGCGTTGGGCGCTGTCGCGGTGGCGCTGACCGTCACTTTCTTTCGCAAGAAGCCCGGCCATTTGTTGTTGCCAGGCCGGATGCTATGCGGCGAGGTGATCGTCGCCGACATTGGTATTCCGACTTCAGTGCTCGATCAGATTTCCCCAGACACTTTCGAGAATGATCCGCGCCTGTGGCTTGCGGTGCTGCCACGGCTTCATGACGACGGCAATAAACATACCCGTGGCCACGCGCTCATCTCGGGGGGCTACCCGATGACCGGTGCCGCCCGAATGGCGGCACGCGCTGCGGCTCGTGCCGGTGCTGGGCTGACGACCATCGCGGTGGCCCCGATTGCTCTGCCAGTTTATGCCACGGCGTTGACCAGCATTATGGTGCAACCGCTGGCGATCCCGGAAGATTTTGGCTGCCTGCTGGACGATAACCGTTACACCGCGTTCCTGATCGGGCCAGGTGCCGGAACCGGCGACGAGACCCGCACCCGCGCGCTCGCCATGCTGGGAACCGGTCGCCCCACGTTGCTCGACGCCGATGCGCTAACGGCCTTCGCCGACGATCCCCTTACACTTGACCGGGCGATCACAGGGCCTTGTGTTCTTACGCCACATGACGGTGAATTCCATCGCCTGTTCGACCCGAATGGCGACAAGCTTACCCGCACGCGTGCTGCTGCCCGCCGCAGTGGCGCCATTATCGTCCTTAAAGGCAGTGACACGGTGATCACGTCCCCGGATGGTCGTTCGGTTATCAACAGCAACGCGCCGCCGACATTGGCCACCGCAGGGTCGGGTGATGTGTTGAGCGGAATCGTGCTGGGACTCCTGGCGCAAAGCATGGAGCCGTTCCTTGCCGCCGCCGCTGCTGTATGGCTGCACGGTGCTGCGGCCACCGAGTTCGGGCCCGGCCTTATTGCAGAAGATCTGCCGGATCTGCTGCCAAGAGTGTTTCGCTGCCTCTATGGCCAGAAATGAAAATATTTGCAGCGGACTGGTGCTCGCTCTTCTCACACTGGCTGAGGGCCCCCGCAGAAACGAAGGACACTATGCATGCAATGGTACTGAAGAAGGTTGACGCCGCTCTTGAATGGACGGAGCTCGCCGATCGGAAACCCGGGCCGGGCGAAGTTCGATTAAAGGTGGCCGCCTGCGGCGTATGCCGCACGGACCTGCATGTCGTCGATGGCGAGTTGCCCAATCCGAAGCTGCCGATCATCCCAGGCCACGAGATCGTTGGACGGATCGACGCGATCGGGGCTGGGGTCGAGGGCTTACAGGTGGGTGAGCGCATCGGGGTTCCGTGGCTTGGCCACACCTGCGGTGTCTGCCCCTATTGTGCTGGCGGCCAGGAAAATCTCTGCGATCACCCGCTCTTCACCGGGTTTACTCGCGATGGCGGCTTCGCGACGGCGACGACCGTCGATGCGCGTTTTGCGTTCCCGCTCGGCGAGGCCGGCAGCGATGTGGCGCTCGCCCCTTTGCTCTGCGCCGGCCTGATCGGCTGGCGTTCGCTGGTGATCGCTGGAGAAGGCAAAAAGATTGGGCTCTACGGCTTTGGGGCTGCCGCACATATCGTCGCGCAGGTTGCCAAGTGGCAAGGGCGCTCCGTGTTTGCCTTCACTCGGCCGGGAGATGCGACCACGCAAGTCTTCGCTCGGAGCCTCGGCGCGACGTGGGCCGGTGGATCAAACGAGATGCCGCCCCAGCCACTCGATGCGGCGATCATCTTTGCGACCGTTGGCGAGCTCGTGCTCCTGGCGCTGAAGGCGGTCCGCAAAGGCGGTCGCGTCGTTTGCGCCGGCATCCACATGAGCGACATCCCGAGCTTCCCCTATCGGCTGCTATGGGAAGAGCGGCAGCTCGTATCGGTTGCCAATCTCACGCGACAGGATGGAATCGATTTCCTTCGTCTGGCACCCAAAATCGGCATTGTCACCAAAACCACACGCTATCCGCTGAACCAGGCCAATCAAGCCCTCGCCGATCTCCGCGCCGGACGGTTCGAAGGTGCGGCCGTCCTTGTCCCCTAAGTGCCGTCCAGCAACAAGTTGGTTGTATGATTTCCATGTTTTCTGCTCCATCATCGTTCGCGTTTCAAACTGACGAAAACATAGAGCGTGGGTTTGTCCGGGTGCTCGGCCAACTGGCGCTTCAAGCCCGCCGTCTTACGCAGCATGCTCACCGGAGTCTCTCCGAACCTATTCATGATTCTCGTGTGTTGATCAAATGGCTGCGAGCTTTGCTTTGGTTTGCTGGTCCAGCCTTCCCCTCCTCCGAAATAAATCGAGCCAAATCCCATTTACGGAGAGCCTCGCATCTTTTGGCTCCTCAGCGTGAACTCGTGGTCATGCGATCCATTCTGATAAGGCTTGCCCAAAAGTCTGCAAGCTCCGCGGATCGGAAAGCGCTTGGCCGGATTGCTAATGACGAGGAGAGCCGGCAGGCCAACACAGAAAAACCCGATCAATCGCTACGACGGGCTATCGCGATTCTTCTGGCGACAATCAGGCAGTTTGAACGAAGAGCCAAAATCACATCCAGATGGCCCTCCTGTTCTGATCGGTTGGCTCAAGCTTTTCTCGCCATGCAAAAATCAGGCAAAAAGGCTCTTACCGGCGACGATGCGACGCAATTTCACAACTGGCGGAAAAAAGCCACGAGACTTCTCGATCAATTACAATTAACTCAAGCCGTCCCAGACAAGCACATGGCGCGCACGATCAAAGGAGTCTATAAACTCCAAGAAAAACTCGGCGAGTATCACGATTGCGTCATCGCCCAGGACCGCTTGCAGAAAAGTCTTCCGATCGAGGTGCCGCCGCGGGTCGTGAGACGCGCCGTGGATCTTCTGGAAATGAAAAAGCATCACCTGCGAAAAAAGGTGCGACGAATTGCCAAACACATCAAATCACGGTGAAACCAGCGATCGCCGCGGCCCCAGGACATCGCCTCCGCGTCGACCCCAGACGCGCTCACGGTGCTCCAGGTCATCGCGGGCACCGGGCTCACGCATGCCCAAACGGACATTTGTTGAAAGGAGCATGGCCCTGCATGGCTGGTCCAAAGGCTATTGCTTCAGTAGCCGGCGTGTGGCACATTGCATGATGAAGGGGAGCGCCCGAATCCAACAACCCCATAACCCGATGGATACTCAGGTGTCGAGCTCCAAGAAGCGAGCCGCACGCGTTCATTTCGTGAAATGTCCGACCAGAAATCCAACCATTAAGACAACCATCTCGATAAACCATACGCTCCGCCTGATCGCAGTTTGCAATGTTCGTTGCCAGCACGCCCCCACATACTCCCAAATCGGAAGACCGCATTGAATCGAATTTCAGTCAGACTTGGATTAGTTAGCATCAATGAACACTACAATTGAACAATCGACAAAATGTAACCCAGAGCAGGACTCTCTCAAGGGATCTCTGGACGCGGAATTAGAGTTTCTCTGGACAGATGGTGGCCAAACCGGCAAAGCCTACGATCTGTATCTCGGCCGCATCAGCAGGAATCCGGTTGTGCGTAGCCACACCACCGGAAAGTATTCCATGCTCCCATGGTCGCAGATCATCGAACTGGCAGTGAAGAACGGTCTCGACGAAAAATGAACACCATTCAAACGGAAAAAGCGATAGATTGAGGAACAACTGTGGACAGAGGTGGTATTCTAATTAAAGGCCATTGATTGGCGCGGGCGCACTCCGGGCCGCGGAATCTCAGCAACCATCCAATCTCTGGCCAGCCGCCCACAGGTCGATAAATCCTCAGAATCAGGATGGCGGCGTCGGCGAATCGACTTCGGGTCCTGCGCGGTATGTCGTTAAGCTGTCTTGGGCCCGTTGCATCTCGATGGTCAAGTGGACGTACCCTGGTAACTCTCGGGCTGGTTTCGGCAACAGCCCGGCTCAGCATGTGGCGATTTCCAGGCCCGCCATCCACGGTTTCTGTCCTGCCACCACATCTCTGGTGCACCCACTCGAACCATCGATTCTCACGTGTCGCTGCTGATGCTGGGTGTTTTCAGACAGTACGCGGACTAATGCTCTGCCCTCGTACGACACCGTCCCTCCACATCTCGCCGTTCCCTCCCCGTAATGTCCGAAAACTCGCCAAGTACGGCCAGGAGGACGCGGCCCGCCGCGCGCGCTAGATCTGGTTTGCCAACGGCGGTTGGTAAAGGATGGCGGGGTGAACGCGCTCCAACTGCTTCTCATCTGTTTCGCTGGGTGGATCAACCGTAACCAGCAAAATGTCATCGAATACCTTCAGGAGGAGGTCAGGGTCTTGAGGGAACAACTGGATGGAAGGCCCCGGTTCACCGACGACCAGCGGCGCCGGCTGGCGGCCAAAGCCAAAAGGATGGGTCGGGATCAGCTCCAGCGATTCGCCTCGATTGTGACGCCGCAGACTCTTTTGGGCTGGCATCGACGCCTAATCGCGCGCAAGTACGACGGCAGTTCCACTCGTTCACCCGGTCGGCCACCCACACCGGCAAAGGTCCGAGAGCTGATCCTGACCATGGCCAGAGAGAATCGCGCCTGGGGATACACTCGCATTCAGGGCGCGCTCATGAACCTGGGCCATGAAATCGGACGTGGCACGATTGCCAAGATCATTAAGGAAGCCGGGGTGGATACCGCACCGGATCGGCAGCGGAACACCACTTGGAGAGACTTCCTTGGGAGCCATTGGGACGTGCTTGCGGCGGCCGACTTCTTCATGGTCGAAGTCTGGACTGCTGTCGGTCTGGTTCGACACCACGTGTTCTTCGCGATCCGACTGGCCACCCGGGAGGTCCACATCGCCGGGATCAACCCTGAACTCAACGGCGCTTGGATGAAACAAATGGCCCGGAACCTGTCCGATGGTATGAGCGGATTCCTGAATGGCTGTCGGTATCTGATCCACGATCGCGCCAGCCTGTTCAGCCAGGAATTCGGGGCGATCCTTGAGGCTGGGGGAATCGAATCGGTTCGGCTGCCTGCGCATTCGCCCAATTTGAATGCC
>Ga0265314_10000853_pt1 | contig 36206 bp, 29 predicted proteins | sample 4126metaG_FD_203106 | JGI IMG/M metagenome (GOLD analysis project Ga0265314, IMG submission 203106) | Rhizosphere microbial communities from Carex aquatilis grown in University of Washington, Seatle, WA, United States - 4-1-26 metaG | ecosystem: Host-associated > Plants > Roots > Rhizosphere >...
CGACCTTCTTCCCTTCAAATGCAGCGATGTCGCTTCGGTCGCGAGCAGTGCGGCGACTTCCGCCATGCTTGGCCGTTGCGCCGGATCTTTTTCGAGCATCCGAGCGATCACGGCAAGCCGCGGTTCGCCAAGCTCCGTTTCGAGCTTTCGCCCGTATGGCGCAAACGCGTTTGCCAGACCATAGCGTTCAAGCATCGCCGCCCGATCGTCCGTCAGCTCGTTGTTTCCGGCAAACGGATGTTCGCCGGTTGCGAGCAGGTGGAAGATCGCGCCGAGCGCGAAGACGTCCGTTGCCGCCGAAGCGCGAAACTGCAACGCCGTTTCCGGCGCCGCGTAACGCGGATCGTACGGAAAGGCATCGACTCCCCCCTCTTCGGCAAAACGCGAAGCGTTGAAATCGAAGAGGCCGATCCCGTCCGGCGTCAGCGCGACATTTTCCGGACGCAGATCAAGATGCAGAATGCCGGAAGCGTGAACGCGCGCGAGCGCGTCGGCCAATCTTCCGACGACCGCGCAAACCTCGCGCGGCGCAAGCCGGTTTCCCGTTTGCGCATAGTCGGACAAGTTCTGGCCGTAGCAAACGGACAACTTGGAAAACGTCACTCCCTCGCCGATATCAACCATTCCCTGATGGCGCGGGAAGCGTTCATCAACGCCCAGTCGGGCGTAAATGTCCGTTTCCGACGGCAACCGCCCAAGGCGATTGTTGCGGTTGGAAGGCAATTCTTTGAACACCTTCATGATGCCGTCCGCGTCCTGCACCAGAAACACCCAGGAGCAGCGGTTCAAACCGCGCACGCCCGTCTGCAGCAAGCGGACGACCGCTAAGCCGTGATCGTCGCAATAGCGGCGGAAACGCGCATCGATCGAGGCGTTTTCCGCAACCGGCACGCGCACAATTGGATCGTCGCCACTCACCAACTTTTGCAACAATTGCTTGCGCACCGCGCCCAAGTTGGGATCGGCAATAGCGCGCGCGAGAATCTCGTTCCCGTCGCGTGCAAAACGGCGCTGCAGTTCGGCGTCTTCGCTGCGCACATAGGCAAGGTTGCCGCGGCGATAAACGTCGAACCAAAAGGCGCCGCGTTCGCTAAACCAATGCGTGAGGCCGCCGTCCATGCGCGCCATGCCCATGAGATCGCGCAAGAGAACAACGGCTTGAATGACGCCAAAGCGATAAGCAATGCGCAAAAGCTCCGGGAACATGTCGCGCCGATCGGCGGCGGCAAAATGATGCACGGCGCGCACGAGCTCGCGCCCGTTCGCCGTAAAGCGAGCGAGACTGGCGAAGCCGTTACGTTCGTCGTTGGTCATTTTTTCCTCCGTTAAAAGATCAAAGAACATCTTATTCGGAACCCCGTTAGCAACAGGATCCTGAAACACATGTCCTAAAAAGAAAGGGCCGCGCAGGTTGACTGCGCGGCCCGCAGATTTTGAACGTTCTGTCGGTCAGGCGAAGATGCGATCCAAGAGCGCCTGCTTTTCGGTATCGCTCAATTCAAGGTACTTGACGAACCGCGCGATCGCTTGGCGGGCGCTCATGTCGGTTTGGGCGCCGAAGATCGGCTCGGCGAGCCACTTCTCGTAGAGGGCCATGAGGAAGGTCTGCACGTTCTGCACGCCGCTGTGCCTGGCGATCAGGAACAGCAGTGTGTTCGCGGTGATCCGCTTGCGATGCTCGGCGTTCCTGATCTCCGAAAGAACGATCAGGTCATAGGCGAGACGTCCGCGCGCGACGAACTTGGTTTGCAGTTCGGCGGCCACGGTGCTTTGGCCGCAGCCGATCACTTCGAAACTGCCGTAGGTCTTGTGCACGCGCGCGAGCGACTCTTGCCAATCACGATGCGCCGGACAGCCGCCGTCCGCGTCCATGCCCATGCCGTGCGCGACGACGTCGGTTGCGAGGTAGAGATGCCGGTTCGCTTTCGGAACCTTCCCAAAGTTGATCTCGCAGGCGCTCCAAAGCGCGCACTCGATCGCTTCCGGTTGATCGCCGCCGTCAGCCTGTGCAACGTGCGAAATCGATGACAGGAGCTGCCGATCGCCCTCTTGCGTCGGCAACACGTAGTCGACCGCTTGCATGAGGTTATTGCCGTCGCAATGGTCGCTGAAGTAGATGATTGCCATGGCCGCTTTCGGATCGATGATCCCGAGTATCGACAAAATGTATGCCGAGGCGTCGCGCGTGTGCGCGGCGATCACGTGGTTGGAGGCGGAATTGTCGATCAGCACGATGTGCAAATCCTCGGCCTCGGCCGGCGGACTGGTTATTCCCAGCCTGACCGCGCCCGGGTCATAGACCGCCTTTGTTTGGCGGACTTTTGGCGGCGCGGCTTTGCCGGACGCGGCCGCCCTCCTCGATTCCTCCAAGCGCTGTTTGCGCTCCGCTTCGGCCCGAGCGCGCACTTCATCGTCATCGGATGTAATTTGCCTGCTCGATGCGCGCGTTGCTTCGTAGTCCTGGTAACTGCCTCCGCTGCCCATGTCGTTTCTCCTTGTTGGTGGTTTGTGTAGGAACGGTCGCGAAGGTTTGAACGGTCATTTTGACCGCTCGCGCCAACAGCAAAAATTAGCAAAAAAGCGGTTGCTTGTCAACCGCTTTCGGCAAACCATTTGCTATGTGCCATGTACCACGCGCTAATTCTCCCACTCCGGCCCTTGCCGGCACAGGAACTCTTCGGCGCGCTCGGGTTCGGCCATGAGGGCTTTCACGGCGCGCTCGAGGCGAATGGTGTTCTGCGAGCCTTTGATCAAGATGACGTCGCCGGGGTGCAGGCGCTCTTCCAAGAAGCGGGCGGCGGCCACGGCGTTTTCCATGTGCATCACATGGTCCTCGTTCATGCCGTTCTGTTTCGCGGCCTCGATCGCTTCGTGCATGGCTTCGCCGATGGCGACAAAAATATCGATATTGTTTTTGGCGACATACTCCCCCACCTCGCGATGCGCGCGTTCGGTGAAGCCGCCCAATTCGCGCATGTCGCCGAGGAGCGCAATGCGCCGCGCTTTTTCGGGAACGGTGAAATTTTTAAGCACTTCAAGCGCTTCGTGCATGGCCCCCGGCGAGGCGTTGTAGGTGTCGTCGATGATGACCGTGTTTTTTATTCCAGAGATGAGGCGCAGGCGGCCGGGAGGCGGCGCATAGCGGCGCAAGCCCTCGGCGGCGGCGACAAGCGGCACGCCCAATATTTTCGCCGTTGCCAACCCGGCCAGCGCGGCCAGCGCATGACCGCGTCCGACCACGCCCGGCAAATCGACGGCGAGCGGCCCCGACGAGCCGGGCACGGTCAGGCGCATGCCTAAAACGGCAAGCGATCGCGGATCGCGAATATATTCAAGTTCGGTTGCGCGCACGTCGGCGGTTCCCGACAGTCCATAAGTCACGACCTTCGCCTTGGTCACGCTACGCATGGAAACGACGCGCGGATCGTCGGCGTTAAGCACGGCATACCCGTCGGCCGGCAAAACTTTGACCAGCGTTTCTTTTTCTTCGGCAATGGCGCCCAGCGAACCGAAATATTCAATATGCGCTTCGCCGATCGAGGTGATGACGGAAACGCGCGGCGGGGCGATCGCCACCAGTTTCGCCAGATCGCCGCGACGGTCGGCGCCCATTTCCAAAACCAGCATCTTCGGGAACTTTCTATTCAAGATCAAATATGACCAGCCGCGGCAAATAATGACGAGCCAAGCAAAAACATTTTTGCCGGCCGCTTTGCCGCCGATGATCGTTAAGGGCAAACCGAGTTCGTTATTATAGTTCTTCGGCGTGGCGCGCACGTCAAACGTTGCGGAAAGCGCCGCAAAAACCGCCTGCTTGGTCGAGGTTTTGCCGGCCGAGCCGGTGATGCCGATCACCGTCGGCTGGTATTTTTTGATGATGGCGGCAGCAATTTTTCCGAGCGTTTGCTCTAAAAGTTTTTTCATATCTGATCGGAATAACTAAATGCTAACAACTAAATTCCAAGGAAAATTCCAATAGCTAATGACCAAGCAACTAAGGCGACGCGATTTCTTGAAACTTAATTTTTAATAATTTAACCTTAGAGCTTTCCTTGGAATTTAGTTGTTAGTTGTTAGTATTTACACCCTAATGTATGTCGTCGGGTGGCACTTCAAGGTACTTTAGCGCAAAAGAGGCAATGTCGCCCCAAAGCGGCGCGGCCGAATTCTCGGCGAATTGGACATCTTGCGGACGATCGATGCGCACCACCATGGTGAAACGCGGGTTAGAGACCGGCGCGAACCCGGCAAAAGAGCCAATTTCCGCATGGATATCGGCTTCATAACCCGTACCGTCGCTCTTCGCGATCTGGGCGGTGCCGGTCTTGCCGGCCACCAAATAGCCAGGCACGCCGGCGCGGTGACCTTCGCCGTTCTTCACGACCGAAACCAGCATGCCGGTCAAAAGCCCCGCCGCACTGTCGGAAATGACCTGGCGGACGGCGCGCGGCTGGGTTTTAATGGTCGCGCCGTCGGGGTGCACGATCGAGTCGACAATGTAAGGCTTCATTATTTTGCCGCCGTTGGCAATCGCGGAATAAGCAACGGCGAGCTGAAGCGGCGTCGCGGTTATGCCCTGCCCGAACGAAGCGCTGGCGGCATTGATCTCGCTTTTATTGTTAAGCGACGAGAGATTGCCGGGCGATTCGGTATCGAGTTCAATGCCCGTGCGCGTGCCAAAACCGAAAGCCGAGAGATACGATTTGAATTTATCCATGCCGGTGGTCTTCATCGCAAAAACGGCGCCGGTATTGAGCGACTGATCGAGGACGCCGATCATCGTTTGCAGTCCGTGCGCCTTGAAATCGGCATTCTGGATTTTTATTTTCCCATAAGTAACCGATCCGGTATCGGTATAAGTGGTCGACGGCGTCAACGCGCCCGAATCGATCCCGGCGGCCATGGTGATCGTTTTCATCACCGAACCGGGCTCGTAAGCCGACCAGATCGCCGAATTATTAAAAACCGACGCGTCGGTGACTTCATTGTAAGCATTCGGATCAAAATCGGGCACGCCGCACATCGCCAAAATAGCGCCCGTCGACGGGTCCATGATGAGCGCCGCGCCGCCCGTCGCATTATGCGCTTTGACCGCCGCTTTAAGCTTGTCGCAAACGGTCGCTTCCAAGGTGCGGTCGATGGTCAAAATTATGTTCGAACCGTCCTCCTTCTCTTGGATCCCGCCATCGCCGGAAGCGACCGCACCGCCCTTGGAGTCCCGAGCGGTCGTTAAAAATCCCGCCGTGCCGGAGAGTTCCTTATTCCAATAACCCTCAAGCCCGTAGAGACCGGCTTTTTCACCGCCTTGGTAGCCGACAAAACCTAGGATCTGGCCGCTGAAACCGTTCTCCGGATAATACCGCGCTTTTTCCGGGGCGAAATTAATGTTAGAAAAATTCAGCGCCCTGATCGTATCGGCGAGCTTATTATCGATCTCGTGACCGAGCGGCTCGTAGGCGGCGCTTGCGACCGCCAGGCGTTTAGCGATCTCCGCTTCTTTGTCGGAAAGGTTTTGCTTGGCGAGCGCCGCTATTTCTTCGGGCTTTTTATCCGTTGGATCGACCGGTAAAACCAAGAGCGGCGCCAGCGCTTTGGCTTCGTCGGCGGCGTTCGTTGTTTTGCGATTGTCGGAATAAACAGTCCAAAGATCGATGTTGGTCGCAACCGGGTAGAGCGACGACGAGTCGCGTTCGCGCACCAGAATTTGTCCGCGTTCGGGCATGAGCTTGTCAAAAAGCTCATGTTGGCCGTTCGCCAAGAGCGAATAAAAATGCCCTTGGACGATTTGCAGCTGGACCAGGCGAATGCCGATCGCAAGCACGATAAAAACAACGCCGGCCGCGAGGATCCGGTCGCGAATAAGCGCTCCCCCGGGAAGCGAGCCGGGTCGCGAAGACTTGTGTCTGGCTTGATATTTGACGGCGTTCATGAAACTGGAAGAAATTTATTGCCCCCCGAACGGATGGTCGGTTCCGTAGAACAGCTTGATCAAATTTGGCAGCGGACCGGCGGCCTTGCCGGTTCCATTCTTGCCAGTTCCAAGCGGCACGGTCGGAATACCCATATTCACGTTCAAGATGGGAACGGGAATATCGAAAGGCAACGCCACCTTCACCCCCGACAGCGACGTGCCGGAAAGGCGGCGGACGAGTTCGATGAGCGGTTGGCTGTCGGCGGGCGGCGTCACGGTCGTCGTCTTGTCATAATTGGAAAAACGCAGATCCAAATGGAATGACGAAGACGAACCTTTGGCGACCAAAAGCGCCTCGCGAAGCGTCCCGTCGTTTCGCGCCACCCAAATTTCGCCGGTAACGGGCGGCAGGCCGGTGACGATCTTTGCCAATTCTTTCTTTTCGCCGTCATCGAGCGGCGCGCCTTTGACCGCGGACTTGATCTCCGCAAACAGATCAAGAAGAACGGCGCGATCAAGAACGACCTTGTACGGCGTGGTCAGGACATTATCGATAAAAACCGGCGTCTCGCTCGAAAGCGGCGAGAACGGAAGGTGCTTTTTGGCGATCACCATGATCGCCTGAAGATCGGCTTCGGTAAAATCGTTGGTAACTTCGGGGAAAAGCCGATCGCGTGCCACCGCCAAAAGCGTATTCACGTCCAGGTTGGCCCAGATCGACTGCAACGCGCCGGGTAAAACCTTGGGGATCCCGGCGATCTGGTCAAAGCGCAAATAAATATTTCCGTCCTTGGCTTGCGCCTGCCCGTTGCCGTAAAAAGTTTGCCCTTGCGCCTGAAACGAGAATTTAAGGTCGGCGACCGGCGCCGTTAAAACGCGCTTATCGATCGACCCGCTCACGTTAAACGACAACCCGTCTTTCGCATCATCCTGCGCTTCCAAATTAAGATCAAAGCTTTTGGCGTCCAGCAGATGCGTAAAAGCCCCGTTAACGACCCGCGTCGGCGATTTCAAATACCAATAGGTGCCCAAGAGCTGAAAAATGATCACCCCGGCGATCAAAACAATACCGCCTAAAACGACAAAAAGTATAATGCGTCGCATATGGTGCTATTTTAGCACATTTGCATTTATTTACATCAGACCGGACGGCGAATGGGGGCGCCTGCGGGCGGCCGACGCGATGCTAATCTGCTAATGCATGCGAATCTACTAATTCGTAAAGGGCGCGCAAATCGCGCCCGCCCGTCATTCGTAGATTAGCATGCATTCGTTGATTGGCATCGCGCCGCTGCCCGCAGGCAGCCAAGAACCTTCCTTATATAATTTGTAATATTAGCATCGCGCCGCTGCCCGCAGGCAGCCAAGAACCTTCCTTATTTAATTAGTCTAGTCTTTCAAATACTTCCGCCCCTTCAGCTTTTCCGGCAAATAATCCTGTTCAACCGGTCCTTTGAATTTGGGATTGTATTTATAGCCTTTGCCGTAATCAAGTTCTTTCATGAGTTTGGTGGGCGCGTTTCTAAGATGCAGCGGGACCGGTTCGTTGGGAAGTTCGGCGATGTCTTTTTGAATGGCTTGGTAGGCGACATAAACGGCGTTCGACTTTGGCGCCTTGGCCAGATAAGCCGCGCAATGCGCCAAAATAACGTTGCATTCCGGCATGCCGATCGCGTGCGCCGCGTTATACGCGTTCATTGCGATGACCAGCGCTTGCGAGTCGGCTAGGCCGACGTCTTCAGAGGCAAAGCGAACCAGGCGGCGAGCAACGTAAAGCGGATCCTCCCCCGCTTCCAGCATGCGGCCGAGCCAATAGAGCGCCGCGTCGGCGTCGGAGCCGCGCATCGATTTATGGAGTGCCGAAATGATGTTGTAATGCTCCTCGCCGGTCTTGTCGTAGCGCAAATGCGTTTTGGCGAGCGCGTATTTGACCGCCTCGATCTTCAACACCTGCCGCTTCGATATTTTCAGCGCCTTGGCCGCGATCTCCAACGAGTTGAGCGCGACGCGCGCGTCGCCGTCGGCGACGTAGGCGAGAAAGTCGATCGCGTCTTCCTCGACTTTTATTTTCCCGTCGAGCCCCTCGGGGCTTTTTATCGCCCGCTCCAATAATTTCTTAATGTCCTCGGCCGTCAGTTTTTCCAAAACAAAAACGCGGCAACGCGACAAGAGCGCGCCGTTTATTTCAAACGACGGATTTTCGGTCGTCGCGCCAATGAGCGTCACGACCCCGCTTTCAACCTGCGGCAAAAGCGCATCCTGCTGGCTTTTGTTCCAGCGATGGATTTCATCGACGAATAATATTGTTCTTGTATTCGCGAGCTTGCGTTTCTCTTTTGCTTCATCAACAATGCGCCGCAACTCGGCGATCCCCGAAGAAACCGCCGACACCTGCTCGAAACGCGAACGCGTGAGTTTGGCGATAATGCGCGCCAAGGTCGTCTTGCCGGTTCCCGGCGGCCCCCAAAAGATCATTGACGGCAACTCGTCGCGGTCGATCAAAGTCCGCAAAGTCGCGCCGGGGCCAATGAGCTTTTCCTGCCCCGCATAACTTTCAAGCGAAGTCGGCCGCATCCGGTCCGCGAGCGGCGCGGACTTCTTGAGCTCTTGTTCAAGTTTTAGGTCGAAGAGGTCGGACATGAATTGACCATAGCAAAATTACGCCGTCATTGCGAGGAACGAGTCGAAACGAGCGACGTGGCGCGTGCCCCGAGGGGTACAATCTCGTCGGAATATTACTATAGCAGGTTCAATTCTTGGGATTGCTTCGCCATAAAAATATAAAAAATGGCTCGCAATGACGCCTTTTTGCAATGCAATATCTGGACTTTTATCCACCTGCATGGTAAACCTCATACTAGTTCACAAAAAATAAGGAGATCGTAATGCTCAAGGCACATATTGAAAACATCGCCAGCTTTGGCGGGCTGCAAGAAAATCTGAATAATTTTCTTTCAAAATGGCAACAAGAACACGGCTCCAACAAACAGATTGCTTACATAACAGCACACACAGGTGGAATACCATCCGACACAGTTGTCTACACTTTTTTCTACTTGGATAAGACCGAGTAGCAACAGACGAAACCAAGCGCTTGGACACGACGCGACGTCGTGTCATTTTTTATCTAGAAGCCACATCAAAAATCGTCATTGCGAGGAGGCCGAAGCCGACGAAGCAATCTCATGAATATTGCAACCATGGCGATATTCCGAGGGGATTGCCGCGTCGTTCGCTTCGGCTCGCTCCTCGCAATGACACTCACTGTTGGAAATATTCGCAACGCAACACGCGAAAAACCTATTTCCCATACCGTCGCTCGCGGTCGGAATACCAACTGATCGCGGCGTCGAGGTCGGGTTCGGAAAAATCGGGCCAATGTTTTTTTAAAAACAAGAGTTCGCTGTAGGCGGATTGCCACAAGAGAAAACCGGACAGGCGCTGTTCGCCGGAGGTGCGGATCACGAGATCGGGGTCGGGCATGCCGACGGTGTCGAGATGTTCGGAAATTAATTTTTCCGTTAACCGTTCTGGATCCCAGCTCCCTCTCGACAAGCTCGAGACATCGCCGGGCTGGGATGACAAAATAGAAGCAGCCGCATCGCGAGCGGCGCGGACGATCTCGTCGCGGCCGCCGTAGGAGACGGCGAGTTGCATTGTGCCGCCGGTATTGTTCTTGGTTCGTTCTTCGGCGGCGGCCACGGCTTGCTGCAGCTTTTCCGACAGATCGGCGCGGCGGCCGATCAGCTTCAGGCGGAAATCATTTTTCATGAAGATTTCCAGATCGCGCGTCACAGCGGCCATGAGCAATTCCATCAAATAACCGACCTCGTCTTGCGCGCGCTTCCAATTCTCGGTCGAGAACGCGAAGAGCGTCACGCATTTTACGCCGCGCGCGGCGCACCACGGGCCGATCTTTTTGACCAGCTCATAGCCGGCCAAGTGGCCCTGGAGCGTCGGCAAGCCGCGCTCGCGCGCCCAGCGGCGGTTGCCGTCCATGATGAATCCGATGTGTTTTGGCGTATCCATTTATTTCTTGGAAAAATATTCGGCGGCGTGCGCAAGGCCTTCGAACGAACCCACGTCCCACCATGGCCCGGCGACCGGGCGCGCGACCAGCTCGTTGGCGCGGCGGTACGCGTCGGTAACGTCGGTGATCTCGAACTCCCCTCGCCCCGATGGATGCAGCCCGTCGATCAGGTCGAACACGCGATGATCAAAAAGATACAGCCCGACTTGCGCCAAGTTCGACTTGGGCGCGAGCGGCTTTTCTTCAATTGACAGCACCTTGCCCGCCGCGTCGATCTCGATCACGCCATAAGCCTTGGCATTGTTCGTTTCCTTGTAGAAAACGGCGGCGCCGTTCGCGAACGAATTGAAGACGCCGGAAAAATCCTCGTCAAAGACATTGTCGCCCAAGATGACGGCGCAGTTGTCGGTGCCGACAAAATCCTTGGCCATGCCAAGGGCGTGCGCAATCCCGCCTGGCTTGTCTTGAATGCGATAAGTGATGTTGACGCCGTACTGCGCGCCCGAACCCAGCAACTTCACGAACTGATGCGCGAATTCCGGCCCGGTCACGACCATGATGTCGCGCACGCCGGCACTGATCAAGGTGTCGAGCGGATACAAGACCATCGGCTTGTTGTAGACGGGCAGCAAGTGCTTGTTGGTGATGTTGGTTAACGGCGCGAGGCGCGTGCCCAGGCCGCCGGCACAGATCACGCCCTTGACCCTTTTGGGCGCGGCGCTCGGCTGCGCCGACGTCACGGCGCCGTTCTTGGCGGCGGCGTATTTCATCATCGTGTCAATGAGCGCGGTCTCAATGGGGCGCATTTCGATCCCCAATTCTTTGAGGCGCGTTGACGACAAAATGCAGTTCGAGCGCTTGGCTCTGACCGAGCCGCGGGTAACCAGTTCGCTTTCATTGATCCACTCGCAAACATGATTATGATCGACATACAAACGGTAGAGTTCGAGGAGCTCGCGATGTTTCATCGAGCCGGGGTTAACGGCGTGAAACACGCCCTGTCCGCGCGCGGCAATGAGCGCGCGGCAAACGGCAACGAGATCGTCGATCACGGTCACGCTGTTTTCCACGTCGATCACTTGTTTGTAGTTCGCCAGCTTGTCGATGAGGTTGCGTTCGCCGGGGATCCGGTCGATCGGCATGCGCAAGCGCACGACGCCGACGTTGGGGAGGCGCGACAATACCAGATCGGCCGCATATTTGGTCCGCGAATAAAAGGACTCCGGGTTGGCAAAATCGTTTTCGCGCCAACCGCCGGACGCGGGCGACGGCCCGTAAAAAATGCAACCCGAAGAAAGATGCAAAAAATATATCCCGCGCGCCTGGCAAGCGGCGGCGAGCGAAAGCGCGAGCACGACGTTTGAGGCGTAAGTCTCGGTTTGGTGCGTTTCGCACCAATCGACGTTGGGCTTGCCGGTTTTCCCGACCGCGTTCACGACCGCGTCGGGCTTGTGCTCGTCGAGCGCGGCCGCCACGGCGGCCCGATCCTCAAGGCGCGCCGATGACAAAACCGCGTCCGGCCATTCTTTGGCCAAACGCGTGCCGATGAAACCTTTTCCAAAGATGAGTATTTTCATGAGTGATTAAGTTTACAGAAATTTCACTTTTGCTTCAAGCGCGGCAGCCATAGCGCCTGGTTCATCCGATACCAGCTGACCGTTTCTTTAAGCCCCTCCTCAAATTTCCAGCGCGGCTCCCAGCCCAATTCGCGCTTGGCCTTCGAGCTGTCGATCGCGTAGCGCCGGTCGTGGCCAAGACGGTCTTTGACGTGTGAGACCAAGGACGGCGGCTTGCCGAGGAGCGAAAGCACGCCGCGACAAATTTCAAGATTGGTCCGTTCAGCGTCGCCCCCGAGGCAATAGGTCTCGCCGGGGCGTCCGTGCAAAATGGCCGCTTCAATGCCGCGACAATGGTCTTCGACGTGCATCCAATCGCGCGTATAGAGTCCGTCGCCGTAGACCGGGATCGGCTGGTCGAAGAGTGCCGCGTGCACTGCGGTCGGAATGAATTTTTCCGGATGCTGATACGGACCGTAATTGTTCGAACAGTTGGTGAGCGTGACGGGCAGGCCGTACGTATTGAAGTAGGCGCGCACCAAATGGTCGGACGCGGCCTTTGAAGCTGCGTACGGGCTCTTGGGCGCATACGGCGTCGTCTCGTTGAACTTGCGCGCTTCGGTCAAAGAAAGCGCGCCAAAGACCTCGTCGGTCGAGACATGATGGAAACGGATGATCTGCCCTTCCCGCCGCCGCGCTTCTTCGAGCAACGTGTGCGTGCCCAGAATATTGGTTTTAAGAAAAACTTGGGAATCGGCGATCGAGCGATCGACGTGCGTCTCGGCGGCAAAGTGCACAACGACGTCAATGTCGTTCATGGCGAATTTGACGGCGGCCGCGTTCGCAATGTCGCCGCGGACAAAGGCGACCCGCTTGGCATCGACGCCCTTGAGGTTCGCTTTGTCGCCGGCGTAGGTCAGCGAATCCAACACCACAATATTGGCGTCGTCGTGATGAGCGAGCCAATAACGGACAAAATTAGAACCGATGAACCCGGCGCCGCCGGTGACTAGTATCTTCATAAATTACCAGCGAATGATGAATCGCGCCGCCGCCCAATAGGCGGCCATGAGCGGATTCGCAACTTTCATGAACGGACTGGAAACGTCTTGGAACGAAATGGCGGTAACGGCGCTCTTTAAGAGCTCGCGATCCCCGATCTTCCGACGCGCTTGAACCGACGCGCGCTTGGCGCCGATCTCGGCCCAATGGCGCATATCGAGCATGTACCCGTAAGCCCGGAGCCTGGCGCCGAGCGTGCCGTTCATGATCCCGAAAACGACCAGCCCGAACTCGGAAAAAATAAAACCGGGAAACAGCACGAGCAAAGTGCCGAGCTTGTAGTGCTCCAAAAGCAAACGATAGCGATTGCGCTCCATCCAATAATATTTGTCCGCGCTCCGCGCGAATTCATAGCGATGATAGACGGTCGAAGCCGGTTCGATCACGACCAGGTACCCGGCCTCGCGCAAGCGCAGCGAGAGATCGAGGTCTTCGTGGTAGAGATGATAATCTTCATCGAACATGCCGACCCGCGCGAGCGCCGAGGCGCGCAATAGCACAGCGGCGCCGGAAGCGGCACTGATCTTCAAGTCCGGATCGGCAATGGCGCGGACCCGCAAATATCCCATGGCATCGCGCACCGGCATTTTATATCCGCCGCAATAGCTGAAACCCAAATAATGGAAACAGTTGCCGATCGAATTCATCCCGTTTTCCTTCGGATCAAGAACGAGGAACGATTGCACCGCGCCGATCATCTCGTTCTCCCCCATCCGCTGCGCCGCTTCTTTTAAGAACAGCGGCGCGCCGAGCGCGTCTTCATTGAGCAAATAATACGCCTCACAGCCGCGTTCTTTGGCCGCGCTCATGCAAGCATTGTTGCCGCCGGCAAAGCCGAGGTTCTTGTCCGAAGACAGCAGCGTCACTTGCGGCAAAGTTTTTCCGACTTTGGGAAAGACATTGGCTTCAAACCATTGTCGCGTCACGAGTGAATTCTTGTTGTCGATCATTATGACCTCCCAACGGTCGGCCGGATACTCGACGCGCTCAAGCGACGCAAAAAGCCCGGGCAAGAATTTGTCCTCGTACCAAAGCGCGGTGACAACGGCGACTTTCATCATATTTAAAGCATGGAACATGGACCATGAACCACATACCACTCCGTCGCGCACGACGGAACAGAATGGTCCATGGTATGTGGTACGTGGTTCATAAACTGGAACGTCCACGATACTTCCAAAGATAATTGAGCCAGCTGGCAATGTGGTAGCGCGTGGTCTTGCTTTTGAAGACGCCTTCCCAAACCGGCAGCTTGGCCGATTCGCGGTGGTGCGCGTGCTCAAGCATGATGTCGGAAAGATAATAGACCGGCCAATGATCGAGCCAGAAACGCCGGCAAAGGTCGGTGTCCTCGAAGTACATGAAGAAACGATCATCCCACAGCCCGACCTCGTCGAGCGCGCTCGCGCGGATGAACATCGCCGAACCCATCACCCAATCGACCATGCGGCGCTTGTCGTGCTCCCAACCGGACATCAAGAACTTGTCCAAATGCTTGCGCGCGTGTCCGGTCTGGCCGAGCACGGTGCGCCGGTAGAGCGGCACCATGACGCGCGGGAAACGGCAGCAGGAATATTGCAGCGTGCCGTCGGTGTTCATGAGGCGCGGGGCGCAAATGCCGGCGCGGGGTTTGCTTTCCATGAATTCATGGAGGCGCTTTATCGTATTGGGTTCGATGAAGCGCGTGTCGGGATTCAAAAAGAAATAATAATGCGCCGGCGTGAACTTGATGCCGTTATTGTTGGCCGCGCCAAAGCCGATGTTGCCGCCATTGTGGAGAAAATTAACTTTGGGAAAATCGCGCGCCAACATCTCCCCCACCCCGTCGCTTGAATCATTATCCACGACCGTCACGGCGATCGAGAGCGCCGTTTCGCGGATATCCGAAAAAAGCGTCGTTAGCGCTTCGCGGATCGACTCGCGCATCTTGTAGTTCACGATAATGACGGAAACGTCAACCATGGGTTTTCTCGCTGTTAAGTCTTTGCCAAATCACTTTACGGACTTTCAGCGTTTGAGGCAACAGGCGGAAAAAATCCGGCCAATAACCCAGCGCTTTCGGAACAAAAACGGCCAAATAGAGCATTTTCCCCAGTTCGTAAAAAATAACAACCGGCAGGCGCCACAGCTCGGCCGGAGGCATATCCTTAACCAGCGTTAAAAGATGATTGCGCGACGAGAGCCGCTGTTTCGCAAACGCGGCCGGGTCGCCTTTTTTATTCGTTCCGAAACCGCGCTCGTGCACGGCATGCGCCGCGCTTATGACATGCGACTTCCAGCCGAAGAGCTTGAGGCGCCAAGCCAGATCGACGTCTTCCTTGTAGGCGAAGAAGCTCTCGTCGAATAATTTTCCATCGGGTGAAACGTCCATGACCGCCGCGCGCCGATAAACGGGCAACGCGCCGGAAACGCCGAAGACGTCCGTTTCATCGGTCGGCGGCGCTTTGGTCATGTCAACGACTTTTTCGTACCAAGTCATTTTCAAGCCGGCGGTGTCGATGCTGTCGTCGGCATGGCGCAACACGCCCGAGGCCGAACCGGCCGCCGGCGAGCGGTCGAAAAATTCCATGAGGCGCGCGAGGTAGTCATCGTCAGCTGCGACATCCTGATTGACGCAGAAGACGTATTCGCATTGCGTGAGAGCGAAAAGCGCGTTGTGCCCGCCGGCGAAACCGAGGTTCTTTTCCGCTTTGACGAAACGCGATGGGCGCGGAAAAGTTTTAAGAGCTTCTTCGATGATCGCGACCGAGGCGTCGGTCGAAGCGTTGTCCAAAACCAGCAGCTCGTAATCAATATAAGATTGCTTGGCGAGCGAGGCAAGACAGGCACGGAGATGCTTTTCGCCGTTCCATGACAAAAGCTGGATCGCGACCTTAGACATATTTCTTTGGTTTTATCTTAAAACGCTGGACAAGGCCGGCGAGCACGAGCGAGAGCGGCGACAATGCCGCGACAACGATGCTATCGAGCGCCGTGCCGTGCTTCTTAAAATAGCGGCGCATGCTTTTATTGATCCAGCGCTGCTTCACGAGCGGAACCTCTTGGCCGAAGCTCGCGCCGCCTTCGTGCTTGGCGACGGAAGACGGAACGTACATAACCTTGAAGCCGGCATCTTGTGCGCGGCGGCAGTAATCGACCTCTTCGAACCAGATGAAAAAATTCTTCGAGTCGAGCGGCCCGATCGTCTCGATCGATTTCCGACTGATCCAAAAATACGCGCCGCGCACCTGGTCGACCGCTTGCTCGGCATCGTAATCAAAGCCTTCGCAAAAATATTTCGCAACGATCTTCGGGAAAAAATTGTGAAGCTTTAAAAGAATGGCCGCTTGGTCCCAAGCCGTCGGAAAGCGGCGCACCGACGGCTGGAGCGTGCCGTCCGCATTCAAGATCTTGCCCCCGGCCACGCCGACGTCGGAATGCGACTTCAGATATTGCAACATTGTTTGCAAGCAGCCCGGCGTCAATTCGGTATCCGGATTCAAAAGCAAAACATACTCCCCCGTGCTTTTTTCAATCCCTTGGTTGACCGCCGCCGCAAAACCCAAGTTGCGGTCATTCCAGATCGTTTTGATATTGAGACCGCCTGTCGCCCTTTCGTCATTCCGAGCCGTTATGGTCGATTTGTCCGAGGCGAGGAATCTCGGAGCTGAATTAGAGACGTTGAGATCCCTCGTCTGATGACTCGGGATGACGAAACCTGAAGCATCTTCAATTACTTCTCTTGTCCCGTCGCTCGAAGCGTTGTCAACGATAAAAACCTCGCAAGCAAGCCCGTCCGCGCACGCAAAAACCGACCGCAAACAAGCCCCGATCTCTTTCGCGCTGTTCCAAGTGACAATGACAATGCTCAAATCCATGGGCCTCAAGTGTAGCGAAATCCGACTGTTTTGGCCAGATACCGTTCATAATCGCACGGCAAAGATGAGCGCCTACGCCTCGGCGTCCTTAAAACGCGATTTGACGAATTGCGTGAGCAAGAGATAGAGCACGATGAAACCGGCCAAGTACGGCCAGAACAAGAGCGGCAGCGGAACAAAACCGAGCGTCGAAGCGATCGGCGTGTACGGCAAGGCGATGCCGATCGCGACGGCCACGAGCGTGGTCGCGGTCAGCGTCTTGCTGGCACGACTTTGGAAGAACGGGATCTTCGCCGTCCTGATGACGTGGATGATGAGCGTTTGGCTGACGATCGATTCGACGAACCACGCGGTGTGGAACAATTCCGGCTTCATCCAGCTGTTGAAAACGAAGATCATGAGCGCAAAGGTGGCGTAATCGAAGAGCGAGCTGATCGGGCCCATGCGGTAAATGAATTTCTCGATCGCGCCAATGTTCCACTGGCGCGGTTTTTTTGCATATTCTTCGTCGACATTGTCGGTCGGAATGCCGATCTGCGAAAAATCGTACAGCGAATTGTTGATGATGACCTGGAGCGGCAGCATCGGCAGGAACGGCAGGAAGATGCTCGCGCCCAAGACGCTGAACATGTTGCCAAAGTTCGAGCTGGCCGCCATCTTCAAGTATTTGACGATGTTGCCGAAAACCATCCGCCCTTCGCGCACGCCAGCCGCGAGCACGTCCAAGCTGTTCTCCAAAAGAATGATGTCCGACGACTCTTTGGCGATGTCCATGGCGCTGTCGACCGAAATGCCGACATCGGCGGCGCGGAGCGCCGGCGCGTCGTTGATCCCGTCGCCCAAATACCCGACCGTATGCCCGGCGGACCGCAGCGCGCGAATGATCCGCTCTTTGTCGGCCGGATTCAATTTATAGAACACGTTGGCGGCAACGGCGGCGACGGCCAATTCTTTGTCGCTCATTTTTTCCACTTCTTCACCGGAGTATTTTCCGTCGACCGGCAAATTGACCTCGCGGCAGATCTTGTCAGTCACCAGCCAGTTATCGCCGGTCAGGATCTTGACCGCGACGCCCAACGCCTCGAGCCGGGCGACCGCTTCGCCCGCCGACGGCTTCGGCGGATCGAGAAACGCCAAAAATCCGATGAGCGTCATGTCGCTTTCATCGGCGACGGAAAAAACGCCTTGTTCGCGTCCGAGTTCGCGGATGCTGACGGCAATGAGGCGGAACCCGTCGCTGTTCAATTTGGTCACGATCTGGTCTTTGAACTGATGGTGGCAGCTATTGATAGGAACCGTCTCGCTGCCGTCGCGCACGTTCGTGCAAACGGCGACCACCTCTTCAACGGCGCCCTTGGTGACCATGACCGCCCTGCCGTCGGGCCTTCTGACCACCACCGACATGCGCCGCCGTTCAAAATCAAAGGGGATCTCGTCAAGTTTTGAATAGCCGGCCATGTCGGCCAGTTTTCCGGCGTCAAAATGCAAAACCGCCTCGTCCATCAAGTTCTTCAAACCGGTTTGAAAATAACTGTTGACCGTCGCCATCTCCAAGACCGATCGGTCTTCGGCGCCGCTGATATCCAAATATTGGATAAGCGCCACCCGTCCGTCGGTCAGCGTGCCCGTCTTGTCGGTGCACAATATGTCCATGGCGCCAAAATTCTGAATGGCGTTCAAACGCTTGACGATGACCTTTTGCGCCGACATCTTGATCGCGCCCTTGGACAAGTTGACGGTCACGATCATCGGCAGCAGTTCGGGCGTCAGGCCGACCGCCACGGCGAGCGCGAAGAAAAACGCTTCGGCCCAATTCCCTTTGCTCAAACCGTTGGCGATAAAAACGGCCGGCGCCAAAAAGACCATGAGCTTGATCATGAGCCAGGTAAAACGCTTGATCCCCTTGTCGAAATCGGTCTCCTCGCGTGCGCCGCTCAAACTTTCGCCCAGCGCGCCAAACTTGGTCGCCGACCCGGTGGCGATGACCATCGCCGCGGCCGTGCCGTTTTCGACGCTGGTGCTCATGAAGCAGATGTTGGGCAAGTCGGTTTCCGCCATCCGAATGACGTCATCCGCGTTTCCGGACGCGTCGGCGCTTTTTTCGACCGCAAAGGCTTCGCCGGAAAGCATTGCCTGGTTCACGAACAGATGGCGCGAAGAAATGATCCTGACATCGGCCGGGATCATGTCGCCGGCCGAGAGTTCGACCGTGTCGCCGGGAACCAGCTCGCGCAACGGGATCTCTTGTTTGTTGCCGCCCCGCACCACGGTCGCCGTCGTATGAACCAAGCTTTTAAGCTTGCTCGCCGCGTTATCGGCGCGGCGCTCTTGGACAAAACGCAAGCCGACGCTTAACGCGATCATGCAGCCGATGACGATCGAAGTTTTGGCATCCCCGACAAAATACGAAAGCGCCGCCAGAACGATCAGCAGGATAATGAGCGGATTCTTGAAATTGACGAGCAGCGACCAGAACCAGCTGACGCGCGCGTTGGTCGCGATCTCATTGTAGCCGTAACGCGACAGACGCTTTTCCGCCTCGACGGCGTCCAGGCCGTTCGCGCGGGAGCGCAAACGCTTTAAAACCTCGTCAACCGACCACCCGGAAACCTCTTTAAGCGAAGGTGGCGTCTGTTTTGGATCGTTGGCGCGTTTCTTGGTCGTTTGGGTAGGCATATCAATCGTATTATGCCAGCTACCGGGAATAACGAAAAGAACATGCGGATAAGAAAGCGGACTTGAATATGTAATTAAGACATGGTAATATCGTTGGGTTACTGCATTTCGGGCTGTATCGCGTCGGCGATACACACCCTCCTCGTTCGGAAAATAACGAACAAGTTCGCATTTTCTCTCATTCGTCGGGCTGTATCGCTGCGGCGATACAGGACCTCGCTCGGAGAAAGCGTGAGAAAGCACGCGATCAAAATTGTTTCACAATTTACCTTTGTCTCCGTCGGCCGCCTGCTTGAACCGCGGTTCAGCAGTCGACCGTCGTCGACAAACGGCAAATCGCTTAGGCGATTTTTGATCGCGTGCTTTCTCACGCTTTCAGTACTCGCTTCGGGCTGTAGTTCAGTTGGTAGAACGCACGGTTCGGGACCGTGAGGTCGTGGGTTCGAGCCCCGCCAGCCCGATAAAAAACATTCCTAACGGAGTGTTTTTTTCGTTATCGAATGCCAGTGGCATTCGATGCGGGGCGAGAAGGGCGCGATAACGAGCAGCGCCCAGGCTTGAGTCGGAGCGAAAGGAGTCCCGCCAGCCCGATAAAGGACACTCTTAACGGAGTGTCCTTTTAGTTATTTTTATGAAGGGTTTTTATGTGCTATTTTAGTCTTACCTATGCAAGTCATTTATTCCCAGGAAGAAGCGCCGAAAACGTTCGTCAAATCGATCTTTTTGGCCGGACCGTCGCCGCGCGACAAGGAGCATTACAATTGGCGCGTCGACGCCTTAAAAACGCTGGAGGAGCTCGGCTATGACGGCGTCGTCTTTGTGCCGCTCCCCCGAAACGGCGAATGGCCGACGGATTACGACGCGCAGGTCAATTGGGAATATGATCATTTGAACATGGCCGACATCATCGCTTTCTGGGTTCCGCGCGACCTTAAGGATCTCCCCGCTTTTACCACCAATGTTGAATTCGGGATGTTCTACGAATCGGGAAAAGTGGTGCTGGGGCATCCGGACGGCGCGCCGGGCATGCGCTACATGGTTCATCATGCCAAGAATGAAAATATTCCCGTTTACACCGATCTTAAAGCCACGCTCAAAGAATCGATCGACCGGATCGGCACCGGGGCCGAACGAACCGGCGGCGAAAAAATGGTTCCGCTGCATATTTGGAAACTGCCCTATTTCCAGGAATGGCTGACAACGCAAAAAGACGCCGGAAACAGCTTGAGCGGCGCGCGGCTGCTGTGGTCCTTCCGCACCGGAAAAAGACAACAAATAACTTTCGCCTACGCGCTTTACGTCGACGTCTTCATCGGCGCGGAGCGGCGCCACAAGACCAACGAGTTCATCATCGCGCGGCCGGACATCTCGACCGTGGTCGCCTATCGAAAAATGCCCGATCCGCTCGACACCGAGGTCGTGCTGATCCGCGAATTCCGGAGCGCGGCGCGCACTGCCGACGGCTTCATCCGCGAAGTTCCCGGCGGTTCGTCTTGGACGATCGGCGAAGAAATAACCGCCACGGCGGCCCATGAGTTTGCCGAAGAAACCGGTTTTGCCGTGGCGCCGTCGCGCTTGCGAAAAATTGGCGAGCGCCAGCTCTGCGGCACGTTCTCGACGCATCAGGCGCACGTCTTTGCTTGCGAACTGACCGCCGATGAAATGGACAAGCTGCGCCAAGACGCGGCCACGAACGCGCACCACGGCGTGGCCGAGGACACCGAGCGAACCTATGTCGAGATCGGACGCTTGGGCGACTTGCTTGATCCGACTTCCAACGCCGTCGACTGGTCGATGATCGGCATGATCATGGCGGCGATCGCTTAACGCAAAAGCAAAAACATTCCGCCGCGGCGGAATGTTTTTTGTTTAATTACCACTCCAGCGCGCCGCCGGTCTTGTATTCGGTGACACGCGTCTCGAAAAAATTCTTTTCCTTGGACAGGTCGATCGTCTCGCTCATCCAGGTGAAGGGATTTTGCGAATTGAATTGCGACGGCAAGCCGATGCGGTTCAGGCGGCGATCGGCGATGTATTCGATGTACTGCTTGAAACTCTCGGCGTTCATCCCGAAGATCCCCTTGGGGAAGGCGGTGGTCGCGAATTCGTATTCCAGTCGCGCCGCCTCTTTCACGTGGTCGATGATCTTTTGCTGAAAGGCCGGCGTCCACAATTCCGGCTGTTCGGTTTTGATCGTATTCACCATCTCAATGCCGAAGTTCAAATGCTGGGACTCGTCGCGCATGATGTACTCAATTTCCTCGGCCGTGCCGACCATCTTGTTCTGCCGTTTGAAACCGAGAATGACGGCGAACGAGCTGTAGAAAAAGATCCCTTCCATGATGACTGAAAAGATGATGATGTTCTCGAGGAATTTCTGGTCCGCTTCGAGCGTGCCGGTCTTGAAAGCCGGATTGAAGATACCTTCGTTAAAGGCCAAGATGAACGATTCCTTGTCGTAGATACTTTTCACTTCGCGATACATGTTGAAAATTTCCCCTTCATCGAGCGCCAGCGTTTCCACGATGTACTGGTAAGCGTGGGTGTGGATCGCCTCTTCGTAGGCTTGGCGCAGCAAATACATCCGGCACTCGGGCGACGTGATGTGGCGATAGGCCGCAATGACGATATTGTTGGCGGCGATCGAGTCGGCGGTCGTGAAAAAGCCGAGCACCGTTTTGAACGCCTTGCGCTCGTCCTCGGTCAGCACGATCGGCGAGCGCCATTGCTCAACGTCCTTTTGCATATTAATTTCGGTCGGCAGCCAATGATTGGCGTTCCCCACCGTATACGCGTCCCAGGCGAAAGTATGTTTCATCGGGTAGAGCTGGATCACGTCGGCATCGGCGCCATTGATGATGCGGCGATCGTTGATATTGATCTTGTCAGTCGTAAATTTGATCGGCATATCTAGTTTAACTTTATTGAACTTCTCGATTCCGCTATCGCTACACTCGAAGAATATTATTGATAAATATCATTCGAGCGAGTCCGCAGACGAGTCGAGAATTACCTTATTATTGACAGGCTTCGCAGTTGGGGTCGTCGATGCGGCAGAGGCCCTTAAGTTCGACCGGGGCGGCCTCGTTTTTCGCCGCAGCCACGACCGCCTGTTGAACGACGGGGGCGGGAATGACCGGGCTTGCGTCTTTATGATTGACCATTGGATCTTTATTTGGAAATTGGTTCTTGGCCGTTGGTTCTTGCGCGACCGCCGCTTCGCGTTTGTGAGTCGACCCGAATTCCGCCGTGGAAACGGTCGATTTTTCAACCTGGGAAGCAGCAAGGGTGCGCAGGTAATACGTCGTCTTGAGGCCCATCTCCCAAGCCAACAAATAGATGTCATTGATATCCTTACCCGAACTGCCGGAATAGAAGATGTTCACCGATTGGCTTTGGTCGATCCATTTGCCCCGGTAAGCGGCGGCCTTAATGAGCCAGTACGGCTCGATCTCAAAGGTTTCCTTGTACTTGGCGCGAATATTTTCCGGGATCTCGCCGATCGCCGTCACCTTGCCGTCATGGAACTTCAGGAGTTCGGCCATGCGGGCGTTCCACAAGCCGAGCTTTTTAAGATCTTCGATCAAATATTGGTTCGACACGGCGAAATCGCCGAACTGATTCGATTTGACGTAGATATTCTTGTAGATCGGTTCGGTCGACGGCAATGAGCCGGCGATGTTCGAGATGGTCGCGGTCGGCGCAATGGCCATGCAATTGGAGTTGCGCATGCCGTATCGCTTCACGTTCGCGCGCACCGCCGACCAATCGAGCGCGCCGCCGCGCGGCACCGGGATCGGGAGCCCGCGTTCGCGCTCCAAGAGGTCGATCGTATCGACCGGAAAAATTCCCCGGTCCCATTTCGAGCCCTTGAAACTCGCGTAACTCCCCCGCTCGCGCGCCAGTTCCGACGAGGCCATGATCGCGTGATAGGAAACGGTTTCCATCGACGCGTCAGCGAAATGAACGCATTCCTCGGAGGCGAAATCGATATCCATCTGATAAAGCGCGTCTTGGAAGCCCATGATCCCAAGCCCGACGGGACGGTGACGCGTCGAGGCCTCGCGCGCTTCGGACGTGGGGTAGAAATTCAAGTCGATGACGTTGTCCAACATGCGCATCGCAAGCGTCACCGTTCGCTCGAGGCGCGCCTCGTCGAGTTTCCCGTTCGCAATATGGACCGCCAAATTGACCGAACCCAAATTGCAGACGGCGGTTTCCGAAGCGGAGGTGTTGAGCGTTATTTCCGTGCACAGGTTCGAGCTGTGAATGACGCCGGCGTGGTCCTGCGGCGAACGCACGTTGCACGGATCCTTGAAGGTGAGCCAAGGATGCCCGGTCTCGAAAAGCATCGAGAGCATCTTTTTCCACAAGTCGCGGGCGCGCAACTCGCGGAACAGCTTAATACCGCCCGCCGTCGCTTCGCGTTCATAGTGTTTGTAGCGTTCTTCAAAAGCGGCGCCGTAAATATGGTGCAGGTCCGGCGTTTCGTCCGGCGAGAACAGCGTCCAATTTCCATCCTCTTTGACGCGCTTCATGAACAGGTCCGGGATCCAGGCGGCGGTGTTCATGTCATGCGTGCGGCGGCGCTCGTCGCCGGTGTTCTTGCGCAATTCCAGGAACGCTTCAATGTCGTAATGCCACAATTCCAAATACGCGCAGGCGGCGCCGCGGCGGCGGCCGGAGCGGTTGATCGCGGCGGTCGTGTCGTTCGCGATCTTGAGGAACGGAATGACGCCTTGGCTTTCCACGCCGGTGCCCTTGATCTTGGCGCCGGTCGCGCGCAGGTCGGTCCAATCGTTCCCTAAGCCGCCCGACCACTTGGAGAGCTGGGCGTTGTCGCCGATCGACTTGAAAATATGGGTGAGCGAATCGTTAACCGTCGTAATGTAGCACGATGACAATTGCGCGTGCGCCGTGCCCGAGTGGAACAAGGTCGGCGTCGACGGCAAATATTCGAGTTTCGACATGACGTTGTAGAATTTTATCGCCCAGCCTTCCTTGTCATCTTCGTTCAGCGCCAAACCCATCGCCACCCGCATCCAAAAACTTTGCGGCGTTTCCAGCACTTTGCCGTCGAGGCTGCGGATGAAATAGCGGTCGTAAACGGTGTGCGCCCCCAGGTACATGAAATTAAGATCGCGTTCGGGCAGCATGGCCGCGGACAAGCGGTCGAGGTCGTAAACCAACAGGCGCGGATCAAGCCGCCCGTCTTTGACCCCGGCGCGAATGCCGCTCTCCAACCCGGCGCGATAGCGCTCGTCGAAGCCGGGCGTCCGCTCATCGGCGCCCAGGAGCTCGCGATACAAGCGGTTCCACAGCAGGCGCGCGGCGAGGCGCGAGTAGGCCGGATCAAGCTCGATTCTGGAGCGCACGCTCATGATGAGCGCTTTGTCGATCTCGTCCTCGCTGATCCCGTCGAAGACGGACATGACCGTGTCGCGGATGATCGCCGGGCGATCGATCGCCTCGCCGTAAGGCTCGGCGAATTCGTTGAGCGCTTCTTCGACCGCGAACGGTTCGAACGGCGCCAGCGAGCCGTCGGCGCGGCGGACGTTCAGGGTCCGCTCTTCTATTTTATGGAGCGTTTCCGCTTTTTCCTCGGCGCGCGCTTTTTCGCGCTCTTTGCGGTAAAGAATGTAGCCCTTGGCCACTTCCCACAGCCCGTTCTCGGCGAGCTTCCGCTCAACCGTGTCTTGCACGTCCTCGACCGACGGCGTCGCGGCGCCGAAACGCGCGAGGAGGTCGGCGATGACGCCGTCGGCGATCTTGGCGATCCGCGCCGTGGCGCCGCCAAAACCTTCCGAGACGCACGCCTTTTCCATCGCCCGTTCGATCCGCAGCCGGTCAAAGACGACCACTTCGCCGTTGCGCTTCTTTATTTTTTCGATGATCTCAATGGTTTCCATACTTATACACAATATGTAGTGGTTAATAACATAGTATACCACTATATATGGTACCTTTGAAGCCAGTGGATAACCCGCCACGGCCTAAAAGCCCTCCTTCCGGGCAGTATCCATACACTTTTCAAACATAAAAGGATATAATCGACATCTATGCTCCGATCGATGCTCAAATTCATCCTGTCCCAGTCCTATCTCGTCACGATGGCGGTCGCGGTGCTTTGCGGCATGTTCATCCCCCACGCCCACGACCTGACGCAATGGAATACGGTCTACCTGCAGATCATTTTTTTCATGTCCTGCCTCAAGCTCGACATGCGCTCATACGTCGAATACGTGAAGGACTGGAAATTCCTGGTCTTGGCGAACGCGCTCATGCTGGTCATCTTTCCCTTCTTGGTCTGGCTGGTCTGGCTCGTCTGGCCGTCCGACCTGCTGTTCGCCATTTATCTCTTGGCCGCCATGCCGATCGGCATGACCGCCGCGCTCTTGGTCGAACTTAACGGCGGCAAACCGTCGATCACCATGATCCTCACCGCCACCACTTCGCTCCTTGCCCCGTTCACGATCACTTTTTTGACCAAGGCCCTTTACGGCGCCAGCGTCGACGTCAACGCGCCGCAAATTTTCACCCAGCTCGCCAGCGTCATTTTCATCCCGTTCATCTTCGCCATGATCGCGCGGCGCTTTTGGCCAAAAACCGTGAACAAGGTCAAGGACCGCACCAAGCCGGTCTCGATCTTTTTCCTCGGCCTCACCATCGCCGGCGCGGTGGGAAGCCAAGTGGGCGCGGCCGAAACGATCACCGCCAACTGGCTGAATTTGCTGCTCATCGTCGCCGCGCTTTATGCGTTCTTCATCATCACGAACATCATCGGCTATTTCAGCTTTTGGTGGGAGCCGCACGCCAGCAAACAGACCATTTCCATCTCCCTCGCCTGCATGAATTTTACCCTGGCCATCTACCTCGCCAGCCATTTCTTCCCCCGCCCGTCGATCGTGCTCCCGCTTGTTTTCGCGATCATCCCCTGGGTCACCTTCATGCCCGTTTGGCTCAGGATATCGAAGAATTTCAAGTAACATAAAACGCTCTCCGCCAAAACGGAGAGCGTTTTTCATTTATCCGATCTAAGCCGCCCGCTGCATCGTTTCTTCGTCCGGCTCGGCCTCTTTCCCCAAGTCGTGGCGCGCAATGATCTCGTCGGCCACCTCTCTTAGGAGCGGCGACTCTTTATTGCTGGCTGCGCTCCAATTTATCTCAAGCTCCTCGTTGACCCGTTCGCGCAAGGTCTTGCCGTCTTTCGGTTCGTCTTCCGCCAGCATATCATGAAAAATTCCACCGTATTTCTCGATCCACTTTTCCAGATCCATGCCGCCCATCATTTCGCACAGCTTAACTTGGAACGCCAGCCGCGTTTTCATGTCCCATTCGAAATTATGATCGACCGCTTCTTTTTCCAACATATGTTTAAAATCCCAATGATAAATTCATCGCGGGTTTGATTATTTTGGTCGGCATGAAGTTGACCGGAACTTGGATCTTGTCGTTCTTAAAGCGGTCGAAATAGCACACGCTGCCGTGCATGCGGCCGTGTTCGTAAAGCTGTTTGGTCACCTTCACGTCCTGGAGGCAGTATTCTTTAAGTTTGTCGAGCTGACCTTCCTGATAGTATTTAACGGCATCGAGCCCGCTCCCCGACTTCCCCACTCCCAATGTGGCTTGCGCCAGGTCGTCGAGCTTGAGGCGGAAGCCGGTGTGCCGCGTCACCTCTTCCATGAGGTCGAGCTGGTTCAGCTTCGTGAAGTCGCCGGCATAATGCGCGTTCATGACCGGGATGTCGAAGCCTTTGATGTTATAGCCGATCAGGCGGTCGCATTGCTCAAGCACCTGCCAAAGCTTCGGCAGATCTTGTTCAAAAAAACCTTCGTACTTGCCGGTCGCGTAATCAAAAATGCCGACAAACGAGATCCGCAGTTTGGAGGCATCGCGGTTCCCGCGTTCGAAGATGTTCTGGGTTTCAATGTCGAGGACGATTTCACGCATATTTATCACGGACCACATACCACGTACCATGGACCACTCTTTCCCGCCGTGCGCGACGGAGTGGTACATGGTTTATGGTCCATGTTCCATACATACTACAGCTTTGCCCCGTGTCCGACAAATCGCAGCAAATCGTGGGGAATTCCGTTCTCTTTGGCGATCTCTCCGTAGATCTTGGCCGACGGCTTGAAGGCGCGCTCCAGGGACGGCTGCTTGACCTCGATCAACCCGAAACTGGCGTTCAGGCCTTTTTCCCATTCAAAGTTGTCCAAAAGCGACCAGTAGCAGTAGCCGCGCACGTCGATCCCGGCGGCGATCGCGTGATAGAGCTCCTTAATATAGGAAACGATGTAGCGGGCGCGGCGGTCCTCATTCCTGGTCGCGATCCCGTTCTCGGTGATGATGATCGGCAATTTGTAATTGGAAAGATCCAAGAGCGCGTCAAAAAGGCCGGCCGGAAAAACCTCCCAGCCGATGTCGCTCATGTCGCGCTGTTCTTCGCGAATGTCGACGATGACCCCCATGATCCGCTTTTTTCCCGGATCGATCCGCTGGTGAAAATAATAATTCACGCCCAAGTAATCGTGATATCCGGCCGTGGCGTCGATAAAGGCGTGATTCCAGATCCAATCGGCAAACGCGACGTACCAGCGGTCGGCCAAGCGGTGCCGGTTGAGAGCGGAAAGCGAGATCAAGTTATTGGCGGCGCCGACGGCAACCGGCTTGCCGCGCTTCTTCGCTTCGGCATGGATCGCCTTGTACGCTTCTTTGTGCGCGGCAACCAAGTGGCGGTAAACCATGTAGGCCGCCAGATAATTCTTTTTGCCCGGCGCCCATACGCCCGTGACATAGCCTTGCGAAACAACGACCATCGGTTCGTTCACCGTCACCCAATAATCGACCAGATCGAAATATTCGGCACTCACAAGGCGCGCGTACTCGCGAAAGGCGCGCACGGCGCCGTGCCATTGCCAGCCGCCTTTTTCGGCGATCCATTGCGGCAGGGTGAAATGATGCAGCGTGACCAGCGTTTTAATGCCGCGCACGCGGCAAGCCCGCAGCACGTTGCCGTAGTGCTCCAGCTCATGCCGGTCGATCGCATTCTCGTGCGGCATGATCCGCGCCCACTCGATCGAAAAACGATAGAGCTTGGTGTGAAGCGCCTGGGCCATGTTCAGGTCTTCCTCGTAGCGGTGGTAATGGTCGACGGCGCGCCCCGACGGTTCGCGGACGCGCGTCGGATTGTCCTTTTCCCACTGCCACCAATCGGAATGCTCGTTGTCGCCTTCCACCTGATACGCGGCGGTGGCCGTCCCCCACAAAAAACCCTCGGGGAAAGCGAGTTTTTCGTGGCGATGCTCGGCGATCGGACCAATGTCCGGCGTTTCCGCCGCGCCGTTATTTTTATTTCCTTCGGCCATAGCGTTTAGCGTTTGACGAACGTTTTGTTTTCCGCGAAAAGCTGGCGCGCCGCGTTCCAAAAATCGGCGTTGCCCTTTTCTTTTATCCAGTACCACCATTCAACGCCCCACAGATAGACGTCGGGGAAACCGACGCGGCGGGCGAATTCAATGTTCTTGTAGAACGTGGCGATATTCATTGACTTGTATTGTTCGTCGAGCGGCGTGTCGGGGATCGAGCGCTGGTTCGACGGCCACGGTTCAGCCTGCAATTCGGTGACGATCACCTTTTTTACGATCGGGTAAAGCGCGTCGGCTTTTTTCCAATAAAAGGCCGGGGTGATGGGATAATAAAAATATCCCAGCCACTGGTTCCAGGTGACGCGATACATCGATATGCCCAGCACGTCGGCCGTAAGCGCGGTCGGCAGCCACACCGACAATTCGCCGGAATCGGTGATCACGACCGGATGCAGCGTATCGATCGCCTTGAGCGCGTTCCGCTCCTCGGTCAAGAGTTGCGGGTCTGACGGCGGACACTCGCCAAAGACGCTCAAGAGCGGCTCGTTCTCGAGCTGCCACGCGTCCAGCGCCGGCGCCGACTTGAAATGCTCGACCTCGGAAGCGACCAGCTTGAGCAGTTCCCGGTCTTCGAATTTTATCCCCTGCTTCGCGACCCATTCCGGCGTATGGCACTCCGGCCAGCGCGGGACGCGGCGCCCGACCACCAGGAGAACTTTGGCATCGCGCTTTTGCGCCTCGTTCATCATCCAATCGACGTCGCTAAAATTGTAAGCGCCGGCTTGCGGTTGAATTTCGTCCCAATAAATAGGGATCCGCAAACGTTTCACCTTGAGGTCGTCGAGCGTCGCCGTATAGACCTGTTTCCAATCAAGGCCGAGCGATTTGGCGTACTCGGTCGAAAAGGTCACGCCCCAAACGACCGGCCCGGCGCGGCGCGCGTTATCGATCAGCAGGTTGACGAACAGGTAAACCAAGACCGCAACAACGACCGCCGTGGCAATGAGCGCGCGGCGGCGGTAATTGTGTTTCTTTTGAGACGCGACTTCCGCCATGGCGTTAAATGGGTTCGATCGGCTCCGGCAAATTAGGCTTGCCGCGAGTGACGAGCTCCTCGATCCGATAAGTTCCGCGCTTGGGCGCGTTGGTGAAGCCGGCGATCGCCGCGCGCGCCAGCCAGCCGGACTCCAGCCAATCCTGCAGCCATTCGTCGCAATATGACGGGTCCAGCTGCGGAATCCCGCCGCCGATCGAGCGGAGCCACCAAGAATTGAAATCCTCCTGCGAGCCGATCGTCGGCGCGATGATGATGGGAATGCCAAGGGCGGAATAGAACGACAATTCCGACGGCTTGGTCCAAAGCGCGTCGATCGTGTGCATGGCGTCATTGAAGAGATCGAAATATTCTTGCTTGGTGCGGCCGAGGAGCACCGAAAGGGATTTATCGGACGTCGATAAACCGGCCTGCTTGATCACCTTCTCGAAATATTCGGCCACTTCGCGCCGGTTGCCGGCAACGAGGATCACCTTGATGAGTCCCGCTTTTATCTTGGGCGCAAGCGCGCGCAGAATGGGAACGGCCATTTCGCGCTGCGCGCCGGCGCCGCCGACCGCGAACGCCAGGGTGAGCGGATGCTTGCTGCGGTCGGGATAGTTTTCCTTGCCGAGCAATTTTTGCACGGCCGGCCCGAAGCGAGCCTCATAAATTCCGACCGGATCAAGGTTGGATAAGCGGCGCGCCAGATCGCGTTTGAGAATTTTGTAATCAAGGCCGCCGATCAGCTCTTTCGGCAAAGGGAAACCGGTCAAATGGATGCACTTCTCCGGCACGCCGTATTCGCGCAGCCGCTCGAGCACGCGGCGGTTGGGCGCCAAATAATTGATCCGGCTGTTCTTCGGGTCGAGCGCCACCCAGCTGCGCGACATGTCGGAGTCGCAGATCACGCAATATATTTCATTGGGATATTTGTAAAACTCGGCCGCTTGCGCCACGTAGAAGAACGAGGTGACGAGCGGGAGCGGCTCCTTGGCAAGCTTCGCGATAAAATGCGCCATGAAGCCGCGCTTGAAGAAAGCGTAAGCTTGGCGAACCGGAAAGGTCGGCTTTGAAAGATCGCGTTCGGGATAAAAGCCTTTGAGCGCCTGCCAGCGGTCCAGAAGCGAGAAGATCGGCTCGCCGATGATCGGCACGACGCGGAAACGCGAGATCGTCTCGTAAAGCTTGCGGCTTTCTTTCCAAATGGCGCCGTCGGAAGCGGGCATGCCCGGATATTCGTCGGCGTACAAATAGTGCTTGGCGTCGGCCAAGCCGCGCAAGGGGTCGGCCGCGCGCAAATGCCCGTAACCCATGGTTACGGATATTACCCAAGCCCTGGGCGTATTTGATGATTTCATAACCAGTTACGGTAACAACTAACAACTAAATTCCAAGGAAAAATTCAAGTATCAAGAGTCAAATTCCAAAAATACAGATTTTTGGAATTTAGTTTTTAGCACTTAGTTCTTACCCGCAGGTCATTATACCACAACTTTATTCTTCTTTCGCGGCCAAAAAATAAACGCAAGGCAAGCGACCGCGAGCGATGTCGTCACCAAACGCGACATGAGCAGATACGACGGCGGATCATCGCGGAAAAAATCAACAGCGATCCGAACGATCGCAAAAAGCGCGAGCGAAACCGCCGCCTCGCTCCCCGGCCGCAACATCGCAAAAAAACGCGACCGCGAATTTTTGCGATGCACGATGAAAAAAGCGGCCAGATAGCCGAACGATTCGTAAAGCTGGGTCGGATGGCGCGGCGAGCCGTTAACGATCACCGCCCAAGCAACATTGGTTATTTTGCCGTAAGAGTCCCAATTCAAAAAACAGCCGACCCGCCCGATCGCCCAGCCGACGAGCATGAACGGAATGACCGCGTCGGCGTATTTGAACAGATCGACTTTTTTGAATTTAAAATAAGCGAGCCCGGCCAAAATTCCAAAGACATACCCGCCGTGCGACGAAAGCCCGCCCTTCCAAACCTCGACCATGTCTAACAAATTCATCCCCCGCCCCAGCGTCGCAACATAAACCAGCCGCGCGCCGATAAGCCCGGCCAACACCGCGGCAATTGCCGCATCATCAACAACATCCGCCGCAAGACCGCGTTGTTTCGCCTCGCGCCGCGCCAGCAGCTCCGCAACCAAAAAGCCCGCCGCAATGAGCAGCCCGTGCGTCGATACTTTGTAAAAGCCCAGATCCAGCGTCGGAACCGGCGTAAAGTTGATCATGCAAATATTTTACCAAAAACCCGCCAGTTATCCAAAACGAATAAAAGGGCCGAGCTCGCTCGACCCTTTTGGAAATGTTCAGAACGGCTGGCCAAAACGGTCCGCAACCATGCAGCCGTCGGCGTCAACGTAGACGCCGCGCGTTGCGTCAAACCGCCAATCTCGCTTTCGCGCCGCTTCGATGTTTCCCGGATATTTTGGAGAAAAGTCCGGATCGATGATCGGCTTGTTTTCTGGTCTGGTCTTTTCCATCGCTTGCTCCTTTGTGTTTTCCTGAACACATATAACCAGCAAAACCGCGGACGGTCAATTTTTTTAAAAAACCCGGAGGAATTTTCTGCGATTGCAGATAGTTCCTCCGGGCTAAGATTCGGTATCGTGCTACGGACAGCACTTGGCCGCGCCGTCGCCGGGCATGGCGTACGAGCGCGAGGTCAGTTTGAACGACAGGCTGGTTCCCGTTTCCGTCCCCTGCTTCACAATGTGCTCCATGCCCAAATTGTCGTCGAACGGGCAGCGGCTCACGTCAATGCCGGGACACCGATTGTCGGTCACGCCTTTGGTGTAGGTGCCGCAGAAGATCATGAGCGGCGTGCCGGACAGGCTTTCGAAGTTCAAGCTGTAGCCCGGCTTGTACACCGAAACGATGGTTGGATCGGTCAGGCCCATGGCCTTGGTATCAACGTCGTTGCAATTGCCGACGGCGTCGATGGTCATGTTGGTCGAGGCGTCTGACGGACAGGTTGAGGGGTAAGTGGCCCAATCCCAAACGGCCGTTGAAAGTCCGACCCGCTCAATTTGCACCTGCGACGTGTCGCCGCTGTTCCCCGTGCCGCCGCACTGCAGCGGAACACTCGTCAAATAATTCGAAGCCATGCGCCCCAAATTAAGATCGGCCCCGGCGGACGCGAGCGAACCGGCCAGGTTCACTTGATACGACCCGGTGCCGCCGATCGCTTTTCCCGCCTGGTCGAAAACCAGCAGCATGGTCGTATTCCAGGTGCCGTACGTGCCGCCCGCCTTGTTAACGCTACCGCTCACGGTGACGGAAATGCCGTCGACCGAGGCGGTAGCCGCAGCCACCGGTTTAATCGGACCGGCCGCGTCGCTGCCGGCGAGAAAGGCCGCCAGATGATGGCCCGGACCCCAACCGTTAATGTCTGCGCCCGGTCGGGAGCGCAACACGGCCGAGAAGGTTCCGCCAACGGAGGCGTTGGTGATCACGACGCTGGCAAAATGCGTTGCGCCGCACATGAGATGGATCTCATGATCATTCCCGTACGCCGCTTCCGGTACGACATGATAGCAGCTGCACGTGCCGCCGTAGCATGAATTGTTTGCCGGACAAGCATGACCGCACGCGCCGCAATTGGCCGGATCATTAGCCGTGTCCGCGCAAGAATTGCCGCACAGCGTTCCCGTCGTGCAAACCGGTGCCGTGTCCGGCGTTGTGTCCAGCGCAGCATCAGGCAAAAGCGGCGGCGTATCGGGCGCTCCGACAAAAACATCGGGTGTGGCAATGAACACATCGGGCACAAGGTCCGGCCCAAGGTCGGGCATGACCGGCAATGTATCGGGTTCGGCAATAAAAACGTCCGGCGTGGCGACCAAGGCATCAGGCGCCGGAAGCAAAACTTCCGGTCCCCAAGGCATTGTGTCGGCAACGAACGCATCGCGCGCCGCGTCAGGTCCGGGCGGCGGAATGACCGCCGCGCCGTCAGCCGTATAGCTGTCTTTGTTTGCGTCGGGAATGATGATGGGCGGATCATTCGGCCGCGCATCGGGCGCAACCACAGCCAAAGTGCCGGCATCAATGCCCGGATCATTTGCTGCATCCTGGGCAGAAATTGTTCCCGGATCGGAATCCGTGACAAGCGCCAGGTCCGGCGACACAACGTCTTTACTGTCGCCGCCCGCCTCGGCCGCCGCGTCCGTCCCCTGCGCCAACGCTCTGGCATCGAACACCGCGCCGGTCCCGCCATAAGCGCGACTATCCGTAACCGCCGCGTCCCGCCCCGCGTCAATTCCTTTCGGCAAATTTCCCGTCCCTCCCCCCTCTGTCTCGCAACCCGCAGCCAAAAAAACCGCAGAACATGCAACCCCGAAAATAAATCGTGTTTTCATTTGCGACTCCCTTTTTGGTATCAAAGTCCAAAGCCAAGCTTCTGCCCGAAACCTATGCCCCCTTCCCGCTTTTGTCAATGATCACGGGATGATATTTTTCGCTTTTGTCAAAAGCCTCTCTACGGCTGCAAGGCGTCGGCAACGCGTCCATCAACGGAAATGATGACCGTTGCCGCTTCCGGAAACTGCTCCAGGGTTTGCTCGATCTGCGCTCGAATGGCCGCCACGCGGCATGATCCGCCCAAGCCCGCTTCAATGGTTTTATCGAGATCAACATGCGCCGCGCCGTTTGCGACCGTCAAATAATTGATCTTCACGCCGGCGTTGATCGAAGTGTAGTAGCCGCCGTTGGCTTCATCCAAAGACGTTCCGGCCAAGAGCCGCTCAAGCGCTTCGCGGGCGACATCCGGTCCGCCCGGCACGTAACGCAAGACCGGATGAACCGATCGGCAGTCGTTCGCGTTTTTATCCAAAGCGGTGTTGCTGAAATAAACCTTTACCGCTTGTTCCGCCCGAGCGGCACCCGGGGAAACGGTCGCAGGCGACGCGACAATTCCCCGCGCAACCATGGCGAACCCCCAATAAGCGCCGACGGCGGCGAGCAGCAAAAACCCAAAAAGCGAAGCAACGAACATTCCGACCGTTTTACGAACGAGCGATGATCTTTGTTTGCGTTTATTCATATTCGTTGTTTGGAAGCAACCGGTTCTGAACCATTTATTATCTGATGCCGGTATCGCAATATAAATTAATTTCGCTCGCGAGGCCTGGTTTGACGATTATGTTCACCGCCGCACAACGCGGGAACATTTTGCCGCTCGCGGCCGAAAGCGCGTATTCGCCTGGCGGCAGCGTTATTTTGTAAGCGCCATTTTTATCCGTTTCGGCCGTGAGAAACGGCGCGCCGCTCACGCTGTTGGCGGCAACCGCCTGCACGGTTGTTTGATACGGCTTGTCGGCGCAGCCAGGATCGGGCGGAATTCTTTGCACCGGACAGGTCGGCCCAAGCAAAACATGCCCGGTCGCAATGCCAGAAGCGCCGGGTGTTGCTCCGTCAACCAAAATATTCGTGTTGATCAAACTTTTTCTAATAAGGTAGAGGTCTTGTTTGGAATATGAATTTCCTCGCAGATCCAAGGTCTGTAGCTTGGTTAAATTTCTCAACTCGTTCGGCAAACCGGTGAGCTTATTATTCGAAAGATCAAGCACCAGCAAATTCTTTAGTTGCCCTACCTCCGCCGGCACGCCGGTCATTTGGTTATCGCCGGCGTTCAAGATCTTTAAGTTCGTCAATTGACCGATCTGCGATTGAATCGTGCCGGTCAATTTATTATGTGAAACATTTAGTTCCTCTAGGTCGGTCCGATCAAAAACATAGGAAGGAATCTTGTCCAAATGCTTATTGCTCAAATTTAAAACCTTCCCGGCGGGAACCGATACATTGGCGTTTCCGTTCAAATTGATTGCCTTTTGCGCCCCGGGAAGAAAAGATATTTTTAAGAGCAAAACAAGCGCGACAATGGCCGCCGCGGAAACGATGATCAGCAACGCTTTCTTCATATTACAGTATTAGAATCGCTTAAATGCGATCAGCTACATAGTACACCCGATGCGCGATCCTGCCACAAGAAACAAAAAAGCGAAGGAGCGTTCTCCTTCGCGTCGATCGTGTCGCTCGCTAGTATAAGCAGTTCGTTCCCAGATCAGAGGCGGTCTTTCTGTTTGACGCCTCGCATGAGCCGCCGCAATAGTAGCAAGCGCAAGCGGCGGCGCAATAACACGGCGCTTGGCAAGCCATCGAGCCGCACTGGCTGCAAGATGCAGTATAGCCGGCGCACGGCGCCGAGCAGTCGCCGCCTCCGCCGCCCGTTCCGCCGCTGCTTGGCGGCGGCGGTGGTGGCAATTCCGGGTAGGATAGTGTGTAATCGGTTTCGAACGGCGTGATCCAGTTACCCCAAGCCTTTTCTCCGCCGAGATCGACGTTGGTGAGCGTGTCCGGGATCATGTCGATGTTGTAGAACACGTCCATGTTCGTCGTCGACCCATAGTCCGCCGGCGGCTGATAGGTCAGGTCGAAAACCAAACCGCTATCATCATCGATGAACACGTCATAGAAGCGTAACCCTTCGTTCGGCCCGATCGTCGCCTGGTGGCAATCGATCAGATCGCATTGGATGGTCGTATCGATGATCGTCCAATCGGTCTTGTTGTTGAGCTTAAGGTCGCCCTTCTTCTTTTTTGCCGGGCAACTTCCGAGCCCGGCGTCGCAAAGCGAACTGCAGGCCGGCGCCACAACAAACAACAGCGCCAAGAACATTGACTTACGCATGGTCCCCCTCCTCTTCCGTG
>Ga0265314_10000854_pt1 | contig 36190 bp, 30 predicted proteins | sample 4126metaG_FD_203106 | JGI IMG/M metagenome (GOLD analysis project Ga0265314, IMG submission 203106) | Rhizosphere microbial communities from Carex aquatilis grown in University of Washington, Seatle, WA, United States - 4-1-26 metaG | ecosystem: Host-associated > Plants > Roots > Rhizosphere >...
GATCGGAGTTGCTGTTGTCGCCGCCGGTGCCAAGGATGATGGCGCCTTCCTTGCGCATGGGGATGTATCTTGAGTTCGGTCGCACTCCGTCGAACGGTTTGGACAGGGGTCCGGACTGTGCATTCCCCTCCTTGATCGCCCAGTGACCCTGGGTTCCCGACGCGGTCACGTCACCCTTCACCATGCCCGTTACGTACGTGTAGCTCAGCAGCGACTTGTTGTCGTTGTAGGGGCTTATGTTGCCGGCCCAGAGGCCGTTCTCGAGGTCACCCATCACCCATGGGCCATTGTCGGCGCCCTTGCCCCAGATGGTGCAAGTTCCGAAGTAGACCGCTTCCATCGTGCCTTCGCCGTTGTCGCGACTGTTGGTCTCGGCGTTCCCGTAATCGAAACAGCACCCACCATTATAGTAGCTGCCGCCCGCGATCATGTACATGGTCTGGGGATTGTCGCCGGTCACGGTGCCCTTGGCACTGTTGTTCCGATAGCCGACCCCGGCCACCACGTGTACGCCGTAGACCGGGTTGCCACCGATCGTGACTGGGAGAGCCTTCGCCTTCGCTTCGTTGCCGGGGGTCGTCTTGTTTCCGCCCGGGGGCGCCTTGGTCAGATCGTTACCCTGTCCGGACTGGTCATAAATGATCGAGATGGTACAGGCATCGGTGCCGCAGAAACTGTCTTGGTCAGCCGACTTTGCGAAACCGTTCGAGAGGACCCCGATGTCCTGGGTTGTGCCGTCCGTCTTCTTGATCTGGTACAGAGGACCGTTGTACGCGCTCCGAAGCAGCCGAACCGTGCTGTGGGCTGCAACGCACGGGCCGCCGTCATCTTGGTAGATATCGCAAGGCAGCTTGGTGGGGTCGAACGTTACCGTGGAACCGCCAGAGCCCGTCTGGCCGCCTGCACTGGTACCACCACCAGCGCCCACGGTGTCCCCGCCAGCTCCGCCATTGCCGGTCGCGCCACCCACAGCTCCCCCATTGCTGCTGGAGCTGCCTGCCGTCCCACCCGTGCTGGTCGCGCCGCCAACCGTCCCACCCGCGCTGGTCGCACCGCCATTCCCACCGGAGTTACCCGAGGAGAGCGTGCAGCCCCAAGAGCAGATGCCGAAGATTGCAACCAGCAAGAGTTCGTTCGTAATGCTTTTTGTGCTCATCGAGGCATGCCTCCTCGCATGCAGATAGACAGTATCCCGCACCCAGAAAAGTGGTCCAGCCAATACTATGCGGACGTCCTGAAAGCAAGTGCGAGAGGAAACAAAAGGCAACCTCAGGACCGAGCCCGCTACGGCAGAAACTTGACGTTGGTGAAGGTCGCGTTCGGCGTACAGGTTCCGCCGGTGCTCGTGAACTGCCACTGCAAGCCGACCACTTGGCCCGCGGTTGACGCCGACCAGTTGGTGAAGCTCGCGAGCGTCGTCGATACTGTCTTGCCGGGAGACGCTACCGCGCTCGACAGGTCCACGACTTGCGACTTGACCGGAAACCCGAAGCAGCTGGAACCACCGTCGGCCTTGCATCCGCCGGGCGGGGTTTGATCGACCGGCCGCTGGTCGTAGGTCTGGATTTGCAACTGGACGTTGCAGCCAGCGGCACTGCCGTAGACGTCGAACGCAATCGAGGTGAATGATGCCACGGTCACGCACGAGAAGAAGGTCAACCCGCCGCCGCCGTATGCGGACGCCGGCACCGAGCCGGTGAGGTGGAGACCAGCTGGGCTACCCGCGACGGTTGCGGTGTTCATGCTCGCGCTTCCGCCGGCATATTGGTAGACGTTCCCGGTCAGAGCGCCCGAGCCCCACTTGGCGGTCGTGGCATTCCAGTCGGTAAAGTTCGTGACCATCCCGCTCGCCGGCGAAATCGCGCTCGAACAGTTGTACGAAGGTGGCGTGGTGGATGTCGTCCCACCGGTGCCAGTCACGCCGCCACTGCCGGTCGTGCCGCCGCTGCCCGCCGTCGTACCGCCGGTGGCAGTTGTTCCACCGCTGGCGGTTGTCCCGCCGGTGGCAGTTGTTCCACCGCTGGCGGTTGTCCCGCCGGTTTCGGTGATCCCACCGGTTTGAGCTGCTGCGTCCTCCTGGGTGCTTCCTCCGGCGTCGGCCTGACCACCTGTGGCCTGCAAGCCGTCGGCCCCCGCGATCCCGCCAGATCCAATGGCCGCGTCAGGAACTCCCCCTGTCCCCGTGCTACCGCCGGAACCGATCGCGCCGGCCACGTCGTCGTGCCCCGCGCCACCCGCACCTGTAACGCCGCCGCTCTCCAGGACGGCGTCTGGAATGGCATCAGCGCCACTCGTACCTCCGCTCCCGGGCGGCAATTCCGATTTTCCACCTGCGCCCGTTGCTCCGCCGCTGCTCGCCAGATCGCCGCCGCCGTCAGTAGCGCTGCCACCCGTGCGGCCCAAGGTTCCGCCGCTCTGAACGCCGCCCGCCCCACCGACGCCGCCGGCGCTGTCGCCACCTTGCCCGATCTTCCCATTGCGGTAATCCGTCACCTTTGATGGCGGCGTGAGGTCAACGCACGCCGACCCGAAAGCGAAACCGGCCAGCAGCATCAACACTCGGCCGAACGAATAGACTGAAGTGTCGCTGTATTTCATCGCTGATCCGAGTTACGACGCCGCCGTTGAACTGTTCGCCGCGGCAAGAAGGCAGCACCAACGCTGACTATCGATGGACATGCTTCGCTGCAATGAAATCCTACCCTATCTTCAGTGCCGACGACACCTCGAACCAGCTCACGCACAATGGGGTGGGCGTTGTTGTGGGATCGGTCACTTGGGTTGAACCGCAGGACAATGCGGTCGCCTACGGCAGCACGGGACGCAATTGGGAGCCCTCGTTCCAATGTGCGACATCGTAGGCGTCCGCCAACAGTGTAAGTGGCCGACGAGTCGTCCCGTCGGGCCATGAAAAAAGCGGGATCCCGGAGGATCCCGCTTTCGAGCAGTCGTTTCAGGCAGGGGCCGAGAGAGGCGCTACTTCTTGTAGCCCACGGCCTGGATATTCTTCAGGATGAGGTTGTCGGCGCTGTCGTCTGACGGCCAACCGTTGAGGACGGCGCACTCGTAGTAGGTTCCAACCGCGTTGTTGCTGTTGTCGCCGCCAATGCCGAGGCCGATGCCTCCTGCATAGCTCCACGACTTGCCGGAGGGAGCTGCGCCATTGTAGGCAGTCGTAACAGCAGTGGCACTAGCGGTGTCGGCCATCCGAAGCGCGTATTTCCCGGCGGTCGTGTGGAGGAAGCCAAGGGCGAAAGGAACGTTCAGGGATGGGTTGCCGGGTTGGTTTCCGGGTGTTCCGCTCGATCCGCCAGACCAAACGCCGCCCTCGAAGTCGCCCTCGAACCATGGGCCGCTGCCATCGCCGGTGCCCCAGAAACCCCGTCCGAAGAGCATGGAGGTCATGGTCACGTATTTGTTGGGATCGGGTGAGACGGAGCCGAAATCGTTGCAGCATCCCTTGGCATCCTTCCCGTCACCGTCGGTGTGCGTGCCGTCCCCGAGCGAGTAGATGGTTTGGTCCTTGGCGCCGATCGGGATCCCCTTGCCGGTAGCGTTCAAGGCGGTCCGATACCCACCAAACTGGGGGACGTACAGCGCGTAGACCTTGTGACCCCCGGCCGTTATCGAGAGAGTGGTCGCTACCGACTCGTAATCGTTCTGGTTCGATCGATTTCCGTTGCCTGACGGGCCCGCGGAGCCCCTGGTGAGATCGTTGCCGTTCCCGGTCTGGTCATAGATCTTCGAGATGCTGCATGTGGTATTGGCGCAGAAAGTATCCTGGGCGCCCGAGTCGGCATAGCCATCCGCGAGCATCCCGATGTCCTGGGTCGTGCCGCCCGAGCCGGTGTTCGTGGCCGAGCTCCCGCTCCGGACTTGGTACAGAGGGCCGGTGTACTTGCTCGTGAGAGCGCGAACCGTGCTATACGCCGCGCCACACGACAGGCTGGTAGAACTGATGACATCGCAGGGCCCCTGGCCCCTGGTACCAGTGCCCGTGGAGCCGCCCGCCGCAGTCGTGCCGCCAGAGCCGCTCGTACCACCCGCGAGGGTCGCACCGCCGGAACCTGTCTTGCCGCCGGCCGAGGTCCCGCCACCCGTCGCACCGCCAGGGCCGGTCGCGCCACCCGCGCCGGTCTTGCCACCAGTGCCGGTCGAGCCGCCCGCACCGGTGCCTCCGCCCTTTCCGCTTGCACCTCCGCTTGCTGGCGAACCACCGGTGCCCGTGCTGCCATTCTGGAAGACGACCGTCCCCGTCACGGTCGTGCCGAAGGCCCCGGTTTGCGGAGTCCAGGTCATCTGGCTTCCGGCCACGCAGTACGAGTACTTCGCTTCGCTGTCGAGCGTGACCGTGTTGTTCGATGCCGTGTAATTGCCGCTGGCCGCCGCGTCGACCGCTTGCATCCCCGGCCAGCCCTCCTGGTTCAGGGTAGCCGTACAGTTGCAACCACCGGTCGAAGTGTCGTCTGTGCAAACAAACGACTCAGCAGCTGCGAGGGACCCGCTAAGCCCGGCGCAGGTAACTTTCGCCAAAGACAAGATCAGGCAGTCGGGGCCCAGTGCTATCTGCAGGTTGCCTTTGGTGACCGTCTTGTCCGTATACGACCCGTTAGAGTTGCCGGTCCAGCTGCCGGTGACTTGGAGGGATCCCGTGACCTGTCCGGTCGGGCAGGAAAGGCTCGCTGCTGCCTGCATGTCCATTTGGCCAGATACTGTAATACATGACGACGCGACGGTCCATGTGCCGACTACGTCACCGCCGCATGGCGGCACATTGGAGCAGGACGTTCCACCTCCCGCGCCGCCACCGCTCGTGCCGCCCTTGGCAGGCGAGCCGCCCGCGGCGCTGCCACCCGAGCCGCCCTTCGCGGTCGAGCCGCCCGACGCGCTGCCGCTCGAGCCGCCCTTCGCGGTCGAACCTCCTGAGCCGCTGCCACCCGAGCCACTGCCAGCCCCGCCAGTGCCGGAAGAACCGCCAGAGCTGGTGTTCGTGTTTCCTCCGTTTCCCGGAGAAGGCGAACTTGAGGACGTGCATGCACTGGAAATCAATCCGAATGCGATCGCCATTGAGAGAACAGTGGACTGAGCCTTCATCGAATATCTCCTTGCTCCAAGGGAACGGGGGAAGCTGACGTGTCAGGGGTGTAGAAATGTCTCGCTTACTCACAGTTATCGCAAGTGGGGAGATCGGCTCACCGGTCCAGTCTTCTGACTCGCTGCGACTCCGGCCGACCCTCCTTTTCGGAGATGCAGGACTTACAATCGCGCCTGGCACGCAATGCCATGCGCTAGGCGCTGGCACGGGCCAATTTCCCCGCGGCGTCTACAAATTCTTGTACAACGGCCCGCCGCCTCCCTCGGGCGGAACCCAATTGATGGCGCCGTAGGGATCCTTGATGTCGCAAGTCTTGCAATGCACGCAATTCGAGAAGTCGATGCGCAGCCTCTGAAACCTTGCGGTTGTCTCGTCGCGCTCGACCACGTAGACGCTGGCAGGGCAGAACTTCTCGCACGGATTGCCGTATTCTTCCGCACAGCGCTGGCAGTGGCTGGTGTCCACCTTGAGGTGACAGGGCTGCTTTTCCTCGTGTCGCGTGCCCGAGTTGTAGACATCGGTCAACTTGTCGAAGGTTGTGCCCTGGTTGTCGTGCTTGAAGGTGTTGGCTGGCGCGCCGTTCGGGTAGACCTCGAGCAGCTTCTTCGTGTCCTTGTAGTCTTCATCGATGACGAGGCGGTCGAGGGGATAGCGCCCGCCGGTGACGGTCATGAGCCCGGCCTGGATCATCCCGCCGTAAAGCCCGGCCTTCATTAGTTGGCGGAAATTGCGGGCAGGGTAGAGGTCCTTGACGATGTACGAATTCGCCACCGCAGTTTCGTATTTCGCGAGCTCGGCGGCGGAGAAGTCATCTTTCGCCAAGGCCTCGAACAGAGTTTCCGCGGCCAGGATGCCCGACTTGATGGCGTAGTGAACGCCCTTGAGCTTGGGCATGGCGACCATGCCGGCCGAATCGCCGCAGATCAGCGCGCCGTCCATCGCCATCTTGGGCATCGAGTAAAAGCCGCCCTCGGGGATGGTCTTAGCGCCGTAGGAAACCACCTTGCCGCCCTTGAGCAGGTTTGCGACCAGCGGATGCTGTTTGAACTTGCAGAACTGCAGGTGCGGATCGATGAGCGGGTCGTGGTAGTCGAGCCCGGTAATCACGCCCACCGCAATCTGGTTGCCGGTCATGGCGTAGATGAAGCTGCCGCCGAAGGTGTGGCTGTCCATCGGGTAGCCCATCGTATGAATGATGTGCCCGTCCGGTAGCGGCGACTTCTCGAACTCCCAGACCTCCTTCACGCCGGTGGCGTACACCTGCGGATTCCTGCCCTCGTCGAGGCCGAGCTTGTTCACGAGCTGCTTGGTGCACGAGCCTCGCGTGCCTTCGCAAAACACCGTGGCCTTGCCGAGCAGGTTCGGCCCGGCTTCGAAGATGCCCTTGGGTGTGCCGTCGGGGTTCACGCCTTTGTCGCCGAGCTGCACGCCGATGACTTTCTTGCCTTCGTAGAGCACCTCCTGCGCGGCGAACCCGGTCAGCGCGTCGATGCCCGCGGCGGAAAGCTGCTCGCCTAGCCACTTGACCAACTTACCGAGCGACACGATGTGGTTGCCGTGGTTATTCATCTGGGGCGGGACGACGGGGAACCTGAGCGATCGGTTCTTGGTGAGGAAGTACACGGCCTCGCTCTTCACCTCGCCCTCAATGGGCGCGCCCTTTTCCCTGTAGGCGGGAATCAGCTCGGCGAGCGCCTTTGGCTCGATGACCGCGCCCGAGCAGGTATGGTCGCCCAGGTTGGCGGCCTTCTCGATCACGGCCACGACCATGTCGACCCCCAGGGTCTGTTCATTGATGGGCTTGCCGGGCTTGTCACCCTTTTCCACCTGTGCGTTGTGCTTGGCGATGAGGTTCGTCAGGTGAAGCGCGCCGGCAAGTCCGGCCGGGCCGCCGCCCACGAAGACGACGCCCGCTTTCATGGTGTCTCGCTCGATCATGGTGACTACTTATCCCGGTTTGGGCCTGCTAGCACGCCGCAATCCGGCGCGAGCGCCCCGCGGCCTGACTGCCCTCGGAAAAGCCGGCGAAACACGTCTTCCCATGGCGACCCGTGCTACTCTGCGTCCGTGCTAGAAGCGGTTGGCCCCGATGATTTCGTCACCCTGACCCGTTGTGATCAACTGGTCGCGGCCCAGCTTCTATGTGGACGGCTCGACTCGGAGGGCATCGATTGTTTCATTCCGGACGAGCACGTGGCGAACCAAACCTGGCATTTAAGCCGCGCCATCGGCGGCATTCGTGTGCAGGTAAGGCAGGCCGACCTCGAACGGGCGCAGCAGATTCTCGCCGACCCGGCGGCGGGGGTGGCTTCCGAGGGGATGAGCGAACCCAGGCCGAACGGTGTGCATGACCAGGACGACGGAACCATCGGGCCGGGGGACCGAGCTGCCTACCGCGCCATGCGAGTCGCGTTGGTAAGTCTGTGGCTGATGGGGCTTATCCATCCCTACTCGCTCGCCCTGGCCGCACGCGCGCTTCGCCGCACCGATTTGACCGCCTGGGGTAAGCGGCGCGCGTGGATCGCGCTCGTGGTGAGCGCGTTTGGCTGCGCTTGGATGGGAGCGCTGATCTTCAAGCTGGCAACGATTCGGTAGCCCGAAAGGTTCCCCTATAAACTAGCGCCATGCCAACTCGGCCACTTCGCGCAAGGTTGCTCACCAAGCTGCTCGTGGCCATGCTGGTACCGGCGGTCTTTGCGCTCGGCCTGTTCGGCGCCGCCGCGCACGAGGTCGCCCGGCGCCTGCTCGAGGACGAGCTTGGCAAGCGACTCGGGACTGCGGCCTCGTCGGTGGCGATGCTTGTCCTGCCCGAGCAGATCTCTGCCATCTCTGCCGGTGACGAAGGCTCGAACACTTACGCCAACCTTCGCCACCGCGTGGAGCAGGCGCGCGAAGGTCTGGCGGTTCGCCGGGTCTTGTTGGTGGCGGCCGATATGAGCGTGCGCGCCGACAGCGACCACTTGCTTGCCCTCGGGGCCAAGGCCCACGAGCTTGGCGCCGACGCGCCAGAGGTCGAGAGAGCAAAGTCCGGCCAGCCGTCGGCTTCTCCGCTGTTCACCGGACGCGACGGTCTGCCCTACAAGCGCGGCTACGCCCGCATCGGCAACCCGACGGTGGGATTCGCGGTGGTGGAGGCCAGCGTGCAGTACCTCGACGCGCTCGCGGCGTTTCGGCGCTGGCTCTTGCTTGGGGGAATCGGCAGTGTGGCAGTCATTGCCGTGCTGGCGGCATGGCTCTCGCGCCGAATGACAGGCCCGCTGGAGCGCCTGGCGGGCGCGGCCGAGCGTATTGGGCAGGGAGATCTGACTGGTACCGTCGCAGTGGAGACGCGCGATGAGATCGGCTATCTCGCCAAGCGCCTCGATGAAATGCGGCAGGCGCTGCGCGCGCGCGACGAACGCATGCAGATGATGCTGGCCGGAATCGCGCACGAGGTTCGCAATCCGCTGGGCGGCCTCGAGCTCTATGCGGGGCTTCTACGCGAGGCGCTGGCTGGACAGGGGGAACGGCTTGCCGAAGTCGCGCGGGTGGAGCGCGAGATTGGTTACCTCAAGAACGTGGTCACCGATTTTCTCGACTTCGCGCGACGACCCGCGCCGGTGATGGATGTCGTCCCTGTGCGCGACCTTTTGGATGAAGCTGCCGAGATCTGTCGGGCAAGTGGCGGACCGACCATCGCGATTGACTGTGCGGCGGGACTGGTGGCCCACGCCGACAGGGCTCAGGTGCGCCGGGCGCTGATCAATTTGGCGAAGAACGCCATCGTTGCCGCGGGGCCCACAGGGCAAGTGGTGCTGGCCGCGCGCAAGGCAGAGGACGACAGGTTCCGCATCGTCTGGGAGGTGCGCGACAGCGGGCCAGGCATTCCGGCGGACATTTCCGCGAAGATCTTCACCCCGTTTTTCACCACGCGCGAAAAGGGCACCGGCCTCGGGCTTGCGTTCGTAAAGGAAATTGCACGCGACCATGGCAGCGACGTCACGGTCGAGCGCGGGCCCGAAGGCGGCGCGCGGTTTCGGTTTATGACTGGCTAGGATGGTTGCCGGTCGCGGCGGAGGGCGCAGAGGCAGAGATCGTCAGTCTTTGGGCGCGCCACTCGGACGCCCTGCGGTCACACCGATGCCGTACTTTTCCAGCTTGTAGTAGAGCGCGCTGGTCTTGATGCCGAGCAGGCGCGCGGTTTCGGTCTTTACGCCGCCGCTGCGGTCATAGGCGCGCTGGATGAGCTGTCGTTCCAGATCGTCGAGGATTTCCGGCAGGCTCATGTCTCCCCCGGGAACCGCGAGGGCGGCTTCACTTGTGCCCTCGCGCAGGAAGGCCGGCAGGGCGGCGACATCGATGCTTTCGCCGGTTGCGAAGACCAGGGCTTGCTCGATGGCGTTCTCGAGCTCGCGCACGTTGCCCGGCCACGCGTATGCGGTCAGTCGCGCAAGCGCCGCTTGGTCGATGCGCCTCACCGTCGAATTGGCCCGCGGCCCGAGCTTCTTGATGAAGTGTTCGACCAACAGCGGGATGTCCTCGCGCCGCTCGCGCAGCGAGGGCACGCGACATGGGACCACGTGCAGGCGGTAGAAGAGATCCTCGCGGAACTTTCCTTCTTCCACGGCTTGCTTGAGATCGCGATGGGTGGCCGACACCACCCGCACGTCGACCCGCACGGTCTCTTCGCCACCCACGCGCTCGAACTGCTTTTCCTGTAGGACGCGCAGAAGCTTGAGCTGCAGGTTGGGCGTCATGTCGCCGACCTCGTCGAGAAACAGCGTGCCCTTGTCGGCCAACTCGAAGCGCCCGAGTTTGCGCTTTATCGCGCCAGTGAACGATCCCTTTTCATGGCCGAACAGCTCGGATTCGAGCAAGGTGTCGGTGAGTGCTCCGCAATTGACCTTTACGAACGGCCCGGAAGCGCGCTTCGACTGCAGGTGCACCGCTCGCGCCACCAGCTCCTTGCCGGTCCCCGATTCGCCCGCGATGTGCACCACCACGTCCGACGCCGCCACCTTGGCGATGGACTGAAACAACGCCAGCATGAGCGGCGACTGCCCCACCATCTCCCTCGGTGCGTAGCCGGCTGCCACGTCCTCGCGTAGGACTTCAACCTCGGCCTCGGCTCGCTGGCGCGAGAGCTTTTCTTGCCGGATTTCTAGGGCACGCTCCACCTTCAGGCGCAGGACCTCCGGCGCGAAGGGCTTCTGCAGAAAGTCCATGGCGCCGAGGCGCATGGCCTCCACGGCAGTTTCGACCGTGCCGAACGCAGTGACGATGAGGGTGGGACAGAAGGAGTCGATGCGTCTGGCCGCCTCAACCACCTCCAAGCCGTCCACCCCCTCCATCTTCAAGTCGGTGATGAGGAAATCTGGCGCGTGCTTGCGCATGAGCGTAAGCCCTTCCGCGCCGCCGCCTGCCACCAAGGCTTCGTGTCCCATGCGGCGCACGGTCGCTGCCATGCCCTCGCGCATGGTCTCGTTGTCATCGATGATGAGAATGCGGCCCATGGCCAGACGATAGCACTGCTTCTGGCGTGGGACGCATCTGGTGTGCGGCCGCAGCCGAATACGGTGGCCGCTGGCTCGATCTGGCCGCGAGGCACGTCAGGCGTCGTTCGCGGAGTCGGCACTGACGAATGGGTTGTTCTCGCGTTCGTCGCCGATGGCGGTTTCCGAGCCGTGGCCAGGAATCACCCGCGTGTCGGAAGGAAGCACATACAGCTTGGTCCGAATCGAGTTCGCGATGGCGGGGAACGAGCCGCCAGGCAGGTCGGTGCGACCGACGGATTCGAAGAACAGCGTGTCCCCGGCAAAGAGGACGCCTTCGGTCCTAAAATAGAACCCCACCGAGCCGGGCGTATGCCCTGGCGTGTGAATCACCGTGGCGGATAGCTTGCCGATGTTGATAGTCTCACCGCCGACGAGGACCTGATTCGGGGTTGGTGGCTTCTCGGCCAAAAACCCGAAGATGCGTCCCTGCTGGGGCAAATTTTCGTACAGGAGCCGGTCGCTGCCGTGAATCGCAACCTTGGCGCCAGTCGCCTCGGCCACCTGGCGAGTGGCCAGGATGTGGTCAAAGTGTCCGTGGGTGTGCAGGAGCAACTTCACCTGCACGTCCAACTCGCGAACCGCGGCTAGGATCCGATCGCCGTTGCCGCCCGGATCAATGACCGCGGCCTCGCCGGTTTCAGGGCATGCCACGATGGCGCAGTTGCATGCAACCGGCCCGACGGTGAGCGTGCGCAGGTTCATCGAAGCCATCGCCGCTCACCTTGGCCCGGAAATCCCCTGTGTGCAAACTGGAGTCCGCATGTCTTGTTCCCGCTGCGCATCCCCCGCCCCCGTTGCGCATCCCCCCGTCCCCGTTGCGCATTCCCGCAGCCCGCCAGTCGTGCTCCTCCCATGATCGCGTAGGCGTAGGCCGGCTTTGCCGGCCGAAGCCAGAGCGCGGGAGGGTTTTTGAGGGATGCCGATGCCGGGCAGAACGCTTGGGTTCCCATCAAGCGCGTAGGCGTAGGCCGGCTTTGCCGGCCGAAGCCAGAGCGCGGGAGGGTTTTTGAGGGATGCCGATGCCGGGCAGAACGCTTGGGTTCCCATCAAGCGCGTAGGCGTAGACCGGCTTTGCCGGCCGAAGCCAGAACGCGGGAGGGTTTTTGAGGGATGCCGATGCCGGGCAGAACGCTTGGGTTCCCATCAAGCGCGTAGGCGTAGGCCGGCTTTGCCGGCCGAAGCCAGAGCGCGGGAGGGTTTGGGAACCCTCTCAGGGTTCCCATTACTACGAGCAGCCGCTGGTCGTCCCGCAGTTGGTGCACTTGTGGCAACTGCCGTTCGGTACCATGATCGACCCACACTCGGGGCAGGTGGGCGCGTCGGTCCGAACCAAGAAGGCGTACGGCGATGCGCTGCTGTTCTTGCTGGCGGTTTGGTCAATGACCACCACCTGGCTCGATGTCACAGGCACCGATGTCGAGACCGGCGACGAATCGGCCGCCGGCTTCGCCTCTTCCGAACCCTCGCCCTCGGTTTCCGAGCGCAGGAACTTCGCGCCGAGCCAACGGAACAGGTAGTCCATCACCGACGTGGCACGCGGAATCTCCGGGTTGCCCGTGAATCCCGACGGCTCGAAGCGCATGCGCGAGAATTTGTCGACCAGGAGCCGCAAGGGTACGCCGTGCTGCAGGGCCAGCGACACCGCGGTGGCGAAGCTGTCCATCAATCCCGAGATGGTGGAGCCTTCTTTCGCCATGCGGATGAAGATCTCGCCCGGTTCGCCGCTGTCGTACAGGCCCACGTGGATGTAGCCCTCGTGCCCACCGACGGAGAACTTGTGTGTGAGCGACCGCCGTTCGTCGGGCAGCTTTCGTCGTACGAGCGCTTGGGCCGCCACGCTGGCCTGCGCTCGCTGCGCGCCTGGATCGGTCTTGCTGGTGCTGACCGGCTGGGTGCGCTTGCAGCCCTCGCGGTAGACAGCGATGGCCTTCAGCCCCGCCTTCCATGCTTCCATATACGCGTCTTCCACGTCTTCCAGCGTGGCGTCGGCCGGCTGGTTGACGGTCTTGGAAATCGCTCCTGAAATGAAGGGCTGTGCCGCTGCCATCATGCGGATGTGGCCCGTGTAGTGGATGGAACGCGTGCCGTTGGCGGCGCGGAAGGCGCAGTCGAACACCGGCAGATGATCCTCCTTGAGCCCCGGCGCACCCTCGATGGTCTCCTCGCGGTCTATGTACTCCACGATGGCCTTGCGCTGATCCTCGTCGTAGCCGAGCCGAGCCAGCGCCTCTTCCGTGGTGTTGTTGACGATCTTGATGGTCCCGCCGCCGACCAGACGCTTGTACTTGATGAGCGCGATGTCTGGCTCGATGCCGGTGGTGTCGCAATCCATCATGAAGCCGATGGTGCCGGTGGGCGCGAGCACGGTGGCCTGAGCGTTGCGGAAGCCGTGCTCGGTCCCGATGTTGATGGCCTCGTCCCAAGCGCCGCGCGCCGCGGACATCAGTTCCTCGGGCACGTAGTGCGCTTCGATGCGCTCGGTGTGGTAACGATGCTTCTTCATCACGCCCAGGAACGGCTGTTCGTTCTCCGGATAGCCGGCGAAGGGGCCGGTCACGTCGCGGGCGATGGCCGCCGAGGTTCGGTACGCCCAGCCGGTCATGAGCGCGGAGATGGCGCCGCACCATGCGCGCGCCGGCGCCGAGTCGTACGGCAGGCCGAGCGACATGAGCAGCGAGCCCAGGTTGGCGTAGCCGAGGCCCAGCGGACGATACTTGATCGAGTTGTCGCGGATGGCCTCGGTCGGGTACTTGGCGTTGCCGACGATGATCTCCTGCGCCAGGATGGTCAGCTCCACCGCCCGCTTGAAGGATTCGGTGTCGTAGCTTCCGTCGGGCCGCCCGAACTTGCGCAGGTTGAGTGACGCCAGGTTGCAGGCGGAGTTGTCGAGGAACATGTACTCGGAGCAAGGGTTCGACGCGTTGATGCGTTCGGTGCCCGAGCAGGTGTGCCAGCTATTGATGGTGGTGTCGTACTGCAGGCCGGGGTCGCCGCATTCCCAGGCCGCCTGCGCGATGGACCGCCACAGCTCGCGTGCCTTGTAAGTGCCGATGGGACGGCCGTCGCGAACCGCGCGGGTTTGCCATTCGCGATCCTTTTGCACGGCATCCATGAACTCGTCGGTCACACGCACCGAGTTGTTCGAGTTCTGGAAGAAGACCGACTTGTACGCCTCGCCGTCGAAGGATCCGTCGTAGCCGGCGTCGATAAGCGCCCACGCCTTCTTCTCTTCCTTGGACTTGCAGGTGATGAAGTCTTCGATGTCAGGGTGATCGACGTTCAGGATCACCATCTTGGCCGCGCGTCGGGTTTTGCCGCCCGACTTGATCACGCCGGCAAAGGCGTCGAAGCCCTTCATGAAGCTGACCGGTCCCGAGGCGGTGCCGCCACCGACCAGCAGCTCCTTGGACGAGCGCAGCGGCGAAAGGTTGGTGCCGGTGCCGGAGCCGTATTTGAAGAGCATGCCCTCGGTCTTGGCCAGCCCGAGGATCGACTCCATGGTGTCCTCGACCCGGTTGATGAAGCATGCCGAGCACTGCGGTTCGGCCTCGATGCCCACGTTGAACCAAACCGGCGAGTTGAACGACATCTTCTGCTCGACGAGCAGGTGCCGAAGCTCGGCGCGGTAGGCATCGGCAGATTCCTGATCCGCGAAGTAGCCATCCTTGAGACCCCAGGTCGTAATGGTGTCGGCCACGCGGGAGATGAGCTGGCGCACCGAACGCTCGCGCCCCGCGGTGCCGAGCTGACCGCGGAAGTATTTCTGCACCACCACGTTGGTCGCGGTTTGGCTCCAGCCCTTCGGCACCTCCACATCGCGCTGCTCGAACACCACCTTGCCGCCCTCGCCAATAATGCTGGCCGTGCGCAGATCCCATTCCACGCTACGGAAACCGTCGTCGCCGGGGCGGGTGAAGAAGCGGTCGAGCTTTATCCCCGGCGCCAGCTTGCGACCGCGCGCCCTTTGCGCGCCCGCTTCCCTGTTCACTTCGCGCATTGCGTCCTTGCCGTCCCGATGATCCTCTTTTGCCTCTTTGCGATCTTTGATGTCCCGATTCGTCGTACTGCCTTCGCTTATCTCAAACTCGACCCCGTTCGGTCGAGCGCCACGTTGACGTCGATTGTCATGTTTTTCGAGCATGGTTACTCCTCCTCCAACAATCCGGGTAGGTCTATGCCGAACAGAAGAGCCTGCTTTGCAGCCAAAGCTGACGCTCCCCGATGCGGCGGCTTGGCCAGAATAACTCGCGCCAAATGCCGACTAAGTCAATAAAAAACACAATATGTAGTGGCATACTACATAGTACCACACTATATGTTGTGTATTATCCTCCTGTGGATAGTTTACGAAATCGCCTGCCGCTTCGGTCATTTCCGCGCTTGGACCACCTGTGGACAAACAGCGATGACCATACGTTGCCATACGCCGATGGTCGGCGGCTATTGGGGCTCGGAAAATATCGGAAACCGATCTTCTCGCTTATGATCGAGGGGTGATCTGGCTGGAAGCAGTCGGCTGCGAGCGCGACGGACAGGTCGTGCTCGATACCGTGACCATGGGGGTCGCGCAGACCGAGCTCATCGTCGTCGAGGGCGGAGTCGCGTCCGGCAAGTCTACCTTGCTGGAGATAGCGGCGGTCCGTCGCCTGCCCGATCGGGGCACGCTTTGGTTCGCGGGGCGAAACGTGTCGACCTTGCAGCGGGCATCGCTGCCGTTCGTTCGGCGCAACATCGGCTTCGCCACGCCCGATTCCCTCTTGCTTCCCGACGAGACTGCGCTTGCCAACGTGGTGCTCGCGCTCGCGGTTCGCGGTGAATCGCCGAACAACGCGGAAGCCGCCGCGCGGGACGCGCTGGCCTTGGTGGGCGCCGAGGGGCTCGCAGCACGCCGGGTGGGCTCACTCTCGTCGGGACAACAGCGCCTTATTTCTCTGGCGCGAGCCATCGCGGGACCGCCGCCACTTGCGATCGCAGACGAGCCCGCCGCTTTTGCCGACGACGACGTGAGGCAACGGATCGTCTGGGCCCTGTGTGCGGTTCGCGATGCCGGCGCTGCGGTCCTTTGTGGCACGGCCGACGACGCCTTCGCCGCGCAGATGGTGGAGCACGGCGGTCGCAAGATCAACCTGGACCAGGGCCGCATTGTGGGCGCGCCGGCGGTGGGCTTGGTGCCCGCGTTCACTCCCGCGCCGATCAGCGTCGATATCGCGCAGCGGGTGGCGTCTTCTGATGCCGACGAGGGCGGTGTGGCTACCTCGCCGGCAACCCGAGGGCCGGCTTGAGAAGCGCCTTCATCCTGCGCCGGGTTTGGCAACAGACGAGACGGCATCCGCGCATCGTCACGTCCGCAGTCTTCGCCTTCTGTCTTCTGGCCATGGTGGTCGGAATAACTCGGCTCGGCACGCGCACCGTGGATCGTTGGGGCGGCTTCCTCGGACAGAACGTTCACGTCATCGCGTATCTGTCCGAAGATGCCGACCCTGATGTCGTGCAGGGGCTCGTGGCTCTCTTGCATCGGGTACCCACGGTCGCCGCGGTGAAGGTGGTCGAGCCTGCCCAGGCCCTAGCGCGCCTGCGCGCTGTCTCCGCCTCGCTGGGAAGCGACCCCAAGTCTCTCGAAGGCCTGGAGGCAGGCTACTTTCCACGCTCTGTCGAGGTCAGTTTGGCGCCCGCGGCGGATCTGTCCCAACCTGCGGCCGACCTTGCCCAACGCCTGCGCGGCGTTCCCGGGATCGAACAGGTGGACGCAATGACGAGTGGGCTTGCCCGACTCGCGAGTTGGGTGAAGCTTGGGCGACGCCTTGGATTCACACTAGTGGCGGTGTGCGGCCTGCTTTCGCTTGCGATCTTGGCGCTGGTATTCGCACGCAGCCGAGACGCCGGGCGAGCCCAGGCAGCGGTCCTGCTGGACCTTGGCGAAAGCAACGCCGGGGTTCGGCTGCCCGCGAGCCTTGGGATGGCGGCGGCGGCTCTCCTCGGCGGAACCCTGGGGACGCTGCTCCTGCGGCTCGCCTGGCGGTTCGCACTTGGCCACTTGGAAGCCAGCCTCGGCATCGCGGTCGCCACCCCGCCGCCGCTGCTCGGTGGCGGCGAGATCATCGCAAGCCTCGGCCTGGCATTCCTGCTTGGGCTGGCGCTCGGATACTTCGCAACCCCGCTACCCAGAGTCGGCATCCGTGCCTAGAATACCGAACGGTTCCTTGAACACCTGGGCATGTTGTCTGCTGCTTCTGCTTTCCACAAGCGGCGTGGCGGCCGACACGGACGATGAGGAGGCGGCGCTGTTCGATCAGCTCTCGGCGCGCGAGCAGATCCTCGACATGCAGCGAGAAGCCTCGGAGGTCGGGACCCGCAAACGCGCGCTCCTGGCCTACCGAATGGCTCGGCATCGCGAGCTTGGATTCACCGCCGATCCCGAAGGCCGCCTGGAAGATGCAGGGGCCTTCGATATGGCCTTGGTCGCATTGCGCCAGAGCGTCGACGAGACCAAGGCTTTGGCTTTCGAGCTCGACCGCGTGCGCGCAGATCGCACCGAGATGGAGTCGGCACTGATCGCGCGGGCACTGGTAGCGATGCGAAGATCCGACGCCGAGGGCGACGGTGACGTCAGCCAGCCGCTGGTCCGCCCCTTGCGCGGAACCCCGGTCGCGGTTCCCGGCGTTCGCCGCGATGGCCCCACCAAGGTCGAGCTTCGCCACGACAGCGTGGATCTGCTGGCGCGTCTCAACGACCCCGTGCGATCGATAGCGCCCGGTGTGGTCAAGCGGGTGGAGCTTTTGCCCCAGGGTGGCTACGCGGTGGTCACCCAGCACAAGGGCGGTCTGACCAGCGTGGTCACGGGCCTGCGCGACGTGGCGGTGACGCCGAAGGCTACCGTCGAGGCAGGGCAGACGCTTGGCCGAGTCGGGCGAAACCTCGATGGCGCGGCGGTGGTTTCGGTGGAGATCTGGCGCAGCCGGCGGCCACTCGACGCCGCCAAGCTCCTCCGCTTCCGGCTCGGTAGCTGAGCCTATTGCACGCCCTTGCTGGCGAGGAACTCCTTGTACTGGGCGTCCACCACCAGGATATGCTTGGAGAGCCAGTCGCGAAGGAAGTCGAGGGTAGACACCGCCATCGCCGCAGTTCCGGCCCTGAACTGCGCGTCCAGGTCGGCAACCTTGTGGCGGAAGGTTTCGTGCAGCTTGAGGTGCTCGTCGAGGCGCGGGTAGTGGTGCAAGCGCAGGATGGCCTCTTCCTCGCCGAAGTGGACCTTGGTGTACTGGGCGAGGTTCGTGATGGCCGAGCCCAGCACCTCCTTGCCGCGGCCCTGCAACATCCCCTCATGGAGCTGATTCATGATGTCGAACAGGCCCTGATGCTGCTTGTCGAACTTCGCGATTCCCACACTCATCTTCGGCGTCCAGGTCACAAGTGCCATTCGGAACCTCCACGAGCAGATTGCCCGCAGCTTCCAATCGGCCGGTTCTGGATTGGCCTTTACGCCTTGACGGCTGAAAAGAGACCGGCGACGACGGTCACACTGAAGGCATGCCCGCCGAAGTAGGTATCGATGGCCTGCTTGACCGCGATGAAGATGTCTTGCATCCCCGGCCCTTTTCCGGCGATGGCCTGCCATCGAGCCAGAGGGCCCCGTTCGATGACCGGGGCGTAGAAGAATTCCCGGGCCGTGCGAAATACCAGCTCCCAGTGCGTGGTTTCAACGTCGACCCGTGCGAAACCGGCAGCTTCCAGATCGCGCGCCAGGGCCTCCGGCTCTGGGAAGCCCTTCAGGTAGCTCTGCAGCGCCGCCGCCATGTCGTTCTTACGCAGACGCAGGAGCACGTCTGAGAAGACGTCGAGGAATTCGCGCCAAGTTCCCTTTGCCAGCGTCGCCAGCCGCAGCGTTCCGCCGGACCGGGTCACTCGCGCCGCTTCGGTGAGGATCGACCCCGGCGACGGGTGGTCTGCCAGCATCAGGCTTGCCAGCACCCGGTCGAAGGCGTTGTCCGCAAAGGGCAACTTGCCGGTGAGGTCGTGGGCCCGGAAAGACACCCGACGCCCCAAGTCCTCGGCGGTCACATTGGCACGCGCGCGGTCGACGAAGGCCTGCGATGTCTCCAGCGCGGTGAGGCGGCTGTCGGCATCGAGACGGTGGAGAAGCTCGGTCGTGGTCGTGCCAAGCCCGCAGCCGACCTGGAGAACATGGGTGTGCGGCGCGAGCGATAGGCCATGGACGAGCAAGTCTGCGAGCTTCTGTCCTATCAGCGGGTAGACGGACTCCTCGTAGATGCGCGCGTGCTTTTCATGCTGCGTAAGAAGTCGCGAGGGACCGGAGGCTGTCATAGACGCGGCAATCTATCCCGACTGGGATTCCAGTGCTACCCGCATGCACCGTCTGTTGCCAAGCTCACAATTTGTCGGCATCAATTCCGCCGTCGCGTTACCCCTTACAGCTTGACGACGCCCCTTTTCTTGCTGGAAAGGCCGGGCGGTAGCTTCACGGGAGAAAGTGCACATGTGCGTTTTCCACGTGCAGGTGACAAGATTGTTATACTCCAGGGCACCAAGCCACGCTTCCGGGCTCGCCCGGGCGTCCGTTCTCCCCGCAAGGTGAGGTATTCATGAGAAGTTCAACGACGATCTGTTCGATGCGCGCCGGCGCCGCGACCATCTGCTTCGCACTGCTCGGCCTTGCGCCGGCAGCGTTTTCCGTGGTGGTTGGCTGCAGCAGCGCCCAGATCATCAACGAAGGCGACGGCGGTGCGGGGGGCTCTGCGGGCGGCGGCAAGGGCGGGGGCGGACAAGGCACGTCGACGGCGGGTGCTGGCGGCGGCATCGTTCTGACCGTTCCCGATGCGAATACCAGCATCGATCGCCCGGGCGGTGGCAACTGCGGCGACGGCAAGATCGAGCGAAACGAGAGCTGCGACGACGGCAACACCGTCAGCGGCGACGGTTGCAGCCGCATCTGCCAAGTCGAGAGCAACTGGGACTGCCCGGAAGAAGGCAAGCCCTGCGAAAACCTCGCCAAGTGTGGCAACGGGCATCTGACCTCGGACGAAACTTGCGACGACGGAAATACCCTATCCAACGACGGTTGCTCGGCTGACTGCAAGACCGTGGAGCCGGGCTGGCAGTGTCGCGTGCCAGGCAAGGCGTGCACCCCTAAGTGCGGCGACGGCGTCATGTCCGGCCCGGAAGCCTGCGACGATGGCAACACGGCGTCGGGCGATGGCTGCTCGGCCACCTGCCATCTTGAAATCGGCTACAAATGCGACAAGCCCGGCAACGCGTGCACGAAGACCAAGTGCGGCGACGGCAACAAGGAAGGTGCCGAGACCTGCGACGACGGCAACACCGTGCCCTTCGACGGCTGCTCGGAAGACTGCCAAATCGAACCGAGCTGCACAGCAGGCAGCGGATGCAGCTCGCAGTGTGGCGACGGCATCGTGCTTGGCGAGGCCTGCGACGACGGCAATGCGGTCAGTGGCGATGGCTGTTCCAGTCAATGCAAGGCAGAGGCCGGCTGGACGTGCAAGCAGCCGGACATCGGCGACACCATGCAGGTGCCGGTGATCTACCGGGACTTCAAGTTCAGCAAGGACGTCCCTTCTCCCGGCAACGACTTCGAAAACGGAGTCAACGGCTCCTACAACCCTCTCACGGGTATCGTGAAGGACTCTCTCGATGCAAATGGCAAGCCGGTCTACACCGGCCTTGGCGGCAACGCACACATTCTGAGCACCACCTCGTTCAGTCAATGGTACACGAGCGTGTCGGGTGTCAATCACCCCACCGCGTCCAAGCTAACCCTTTGGAACGACGGCAAGGGCAACTACGTGAATCGGTACGGCGCCAATGGAGAGCAGTGGAATACCACGACCATCGCCAACTATTGCGGAACCGTCGCCGATGCGATGCTCGACGCCAGCGGAAACCCCATCCCTTGCACGTTCAAGTACCAATACGACGCGACGACCAACCCGACGGGCGGTAAGACCGACTGCCAGAAGATGGAAGACCTGGGTTACACGCAGCTCGATGGTAGCTGCCATTCGGACAACGGGACTTACAAGGCGCTCTACATCGTGGCCAAGGTCGACGGCAACCCGCTCTTTTTCCCGGTCGATGGTGATTCCTTCACGCCGGCCTCCGAGCTGACGGCCGCAACCATTCCTCCCTACTACGACGCGTCGGCGACCTGGCCTTACGATACGGACTCCAACGGCAATAAGCGCCTGCACAACTTCAGCTTCACCAGCGAAGTCCGCTATTGGTTCCCGTACGACAGCAGCAAGTCCTACACCCTCGACTTCGTCGGCGACGACGACGTTTGGGTGTTCATCAATGGCAAGCTTGCGGTCGATCTCGGCGGCGTCCACACACCTGTTGATGGCCAGGTCGTGATCGGCTCCAACGGAAACGGCAACACCACGATTACCGCAACCTATCCTATACCGCCGCCGGCGGCGACCAAACAAACCGCCAACCTCGGCCTTCAGAACGGCAAGGTCTACGAAATAGCGGTCTTTCAAGCAGAGCGGCAGACCACTGGATCGTCCTACAAGCTGACCTTGAGCGGCTTCAACGCCGCGCCGTCAACCTGCGTTCCGACCTGCGGCGACGGCGTGGTGGTCGCCGACGAGGAATGCGACTGCGGAACCGATGCGGACAACTACCCGAAAGACCGATGCCCGGGTGCCAACAGCGACGACCTCTACGGCGGCTGCACCACGCAGTGCAAGTGGGGCGCTTTCTGTGGCGACGGCATCACCAACGGGTCCGAAGAGTGTGACGACGGCAAGCTCAACGGCACCGACGCCAGTCCCAACGGATGCACCCTCGGGTGCACGAAGCGGCACTTCTGCGGTGACAACATCGTCGACACGGACCGCAGCGAGGAATGCGACCTCGGCGACAAGAACGGCCAGACGCTCGATTCCGACCTGAATCCGACCTCGGGCGGTTCCGGGCAGGTCTACTGCAACACCGACTGCACGATTCCGCCCGGCATTGTGTACTGAGATTCTGGCGCAGCCACCTGCCAGCGTGCTATGCGGATCGGCATGAGCCGCATCCACCGCAGTCTTCCACCCAAGGGTTCACGCATCGGCATCGCCTACTCGGGCGGGCTCGACACGCGCTGTGCCGTGGCGTGGTTCGCCCGTAACGGCCTCGAGGTCTACGCGTACACCGCGAACCTGGCCCAACCCGACGAGAGCGATCCATCGGATATTCCGCCCACGGCCATCACCCACGGCGCCAAGGCCGCGCGCCTGGTCGACTGCCGGGATGCCCTGGTGCGCGAGGGGCTCATTGCCATCCAGTGCGGCGCGTTCCATCTCGGAACAGCGGGACGCAAGTACTACAACACCACGCCCATCGGCCGCGCGGTGACCACCACGGCCATCGTCCGCGCCATGCAACAGGACGGCGTCGACATCTTCAGTGACGGCAGCACCCACAAGGGCAACGACATCCAGCGCTTCTACCGCTACGGCGTGCTGACCAACCCGGCGCTCACCATCTACAAACCATGGCTCGACCAGGTGTTCGTGGATCGCTTCGGCGGCCGTACGGAGATGAGCCAATACCTCGAATCGCTGGGCCTTCCCTACCGCATGGGCACCGAGAAGGCGTACAGCACCGACGCCAACTGCCTGGGCGCAACCCATGAGGCGAAGGATCTCGAGTACCTCGACAAGGGCATGCGCATCGTCAATCCCATCATGGGCGCCGCGTTCTGGAAGCCCGACGTGGCCATCGCGCCCGAGGAAGTCACCATCGCCTTCGAGCAAGGCCTGCCGGTGTCGCTCAACGGCCGTCGCTTTGGCTCGCCATTCGAGCTGTTCACCGAGTGCAACCTCATCGGCGGCCGTCACGGCTTCGGCATGAGCGACCAGATCGAGAATCGCGTGATCAACGCCAAGAGCCGCGGCATCTACGAGGCCCCGGCCATGGCTCTCTTGCACCTCGGATACGAACGCCTGCTCTCCGCCATTCACAACGAGGACACCTCCGAGCTGTACTTTACCCTCGGCCGACGTCTCGGGCGCCTGCTCTACGAAGGCAAGTGGTTCGACCCTGAATCCATGATGCTCAAGACCGGGCTTACCCAGTGGGTCGCGCCGAGCATTACCGGTCAGGTCAAGTTGGAGCTTCGCCGAGGCGACGACTACACCATCGTGGAAACCCGCGCCGAGCACATGGCGTACGCGCCCGAAAAGCTGTCCATGGAGAAGGTCGCGAGCGCGTTCTCGCCCGAGGATCGCATCGGCGCGCTGGAGATGCAGGACCTATCGGTACAGGACAACCGCGACTTCCTGGTTGAGCACCTGCGCGCGCTCGCCAAGCTGCCGCCGGGCGCCGACCGGCCGGCCCTGGCCGCGCTACTGTCGGGAACGGAAAAGCTGTAGTCAGGCTGCGATCGAAGAAGCGATCAGGAAAGTGACGCCAGAATCTGCTGCAGTCTTCGCAAAACTTGCTCTGCCGTGTCTTCGAGCGAGCTGCTGTTGTCGATCACGTAATCCGCCACACGAGTCTTTTCTTGCATGGGAAGTTGGGCCGCCATGCGGGCCAACACATCCTCGCGGCGGCAGCCGTCGCGGCGGAGCACGCGGTCGATGCGGGTGTCGTCGTCGGCCGTGACCACCAGCAAACCGTCGAGGTCGCGGTAGGAGCCGGTTTCGACCAGCAGGGCGGCTTCGAGAAAGGCGAGCCGGTGGCCGGCGGCGGCGAGCGTCGCGGTTTGCGCGGCGGCCTCGGCGCGGATGCGCGGGTGGGTGATGGCTTCCAGGCGTCGGCGGCTTTCGGAATCCGCGAACACGATCCCCGCGAGCATCTTGCGATCGATGCGACCATCGGCGCCGACGACCTCCGGCCACGCGGCCGCGATGTCTTTGTGCGCTGCCTGGCCGGGTTGGGTCACCTGGCGGGCGACCACGTCGGCGTCGAGCACGGGAATGCCCTGCTCGCGGATCATTTGCGCTACGGTGGATTTTCCCGATCCGATGCCGCCGCTAAGCCCGATGACTTTGATCATGTGCGGGCGAGTCTACCGCGATCCGCGTACACTGTGGCTGCCATGCCCGATTCACCGAGTGTCACCGTCCTGGATGCCGCCTTCGTCGCCGAGGCCCGCGACGCGCGGCAGATGCCGCCCGGAGACCTGCCCGAGGTCGCCATCGCCGGGCGATCCAACGTGGGCAAATCGACCTTGCTCAATCGCATGGCCGGCCGACGGGGACTTGCCCGCGTGTCGAAGACGCCCGGCCGCACGCGAGGCCTGGTGGTGTTCGACCTGAGCCTGCGCCTGGCCGGCCAGTCCGACCTTGAACGCGTGCGCCTGGTGGACCTGCCGGGCTATGGCTACGCCAAGGGCCCGCAGGAAGAACGCCGCGCGTGGCAGGCGCTGGTCGAAGGGTATGTGAAAGGGCAGCCCTCGCTGGCGCTGGTCTTGGTGCTTGTGGACGCCCGCCGCGGCCTCGGGGAAGAAGAGATGCAGCTTCTCGAATGGCTGCAGGGGCTCCACGTTCCCGCCTACCTGGTCGTGACCAAATCGGACAAGCTCAGCGTCTCTGAGCGCGGCCTTCTGCGCCAGCAATTGCGCAAGCAAGCCGCGTCCATGGCCACGTCGGTGTTTCTGGTATCGGGGGAAACCGGGGACGGCGTGGACGGACTTTGGTCTAGCATCGCCCACGAGACCAAGAGCCGGAAAGGCGACGCCCCGGCCGGACCGGGTTAGCATAGTCGCCGCCGTGGGCTCATCGCAGACGCAATCGCCGACCGCGCATTTCAGCATCGCCGCCGCCAGCGAGGCGGATCTGGAAGTCGTGATGGAAATCGAACGGCTGTCGTTCGCGACGCCGTGGGTGCGGCAGGCCTTTGCCGACGAGCTCGCCCGGCCGTGGGCGCACTTGGAGCTTCTGCGCGACCCTGCGAGCGGCAGGGCCATCGGCTTTTGCAACTATTGGCTGGTCGCCGACGAGCTGCACATCCTCAACATCGCGGTGCACCCCGATTTCCGCAAGCAGGGGCACGCCAAGGTGCTGGTCGCGCACATCCTGGGCGTCGCGCGCGAGCACAGGGCGCGCGTGGTCTTGCTGGAGGTGCGCGCGTCGAACCACCCGGCGCGGTCGCTGTACGGCAAGTTTGGCTTTCGCGAGGTGGGAACCCGTCCGAAATACTACGCTGACAACGGCGAGGACGCGGTTCTGATGGACTTGGAGATGATTCGGTAGGGTGCCATGTCGCTGCTGCTTTGGTTGCTCGCGCTGCTGCTTTCCGGCGACAAGGCGAAGGAGATTCCGGCCATCGCTATCAGTGGCGTATCGACCCAAGAGATGGTCGTGGCGCTGACCTTCGATGCCTGCGCGACCAAGTTGCAGGCCAACGGGTTCGACCAACAGATCTTCGACATCCTCAAACGTGAAAAGATCCCGGTGACCATCTTCATGACCGGCACCTGGGCCGAAATGCATCCCGGCGCAGTCAAACAGATCGCGGCCGCGGATTGGGTCGAGATCGGCAACCACAGCTACTCGCACGCGCGCCTGACCCTCTTGCAGCCCGACCGCCTGCGGGTCCAGATTCGCTACACCGATCGCATCTTGCAGGAACGGCTTGGCCGCCCGGCTTTGAGCCTGCGCCCGCCCGCCGGTGCGTGGAACCGGGCCGTGGTTCGCGCCGCCAATCGCGAAGGTCTGCCGCTGATTCTGTGGACCGTGGTCTCCGGCGACGCTGGCGGCCACATCCCCGCCGCGCGCATCGAGCACATCGTTCTCGCAGAGGCGAAGCCCGGAGCGATCATCATCTTTCACATCAACAAGCGTGCGCCCTTTACCAAGCATGCGCTGCCGGGCATCATCGCCGGACTGCGCGACAAGGGGTTTCGCTTCGTGACCGTGTCGCAGCTTCTGGCGCTGCCCGATGCGGTTCCCATCAAGGCGCAGTCCTCGCGCCTCGGGTATAGGCACATCCAACCGCCGAAGCCTAAGACCGATACGGATGGAGCACCGCCGACGTCTTCGCCCGAGGCACGCCCGTCGGGCGATGCGGCCCCGCCGCCTGCACAATCCGAAAAGGGAGCTGGTGATGCGAATCCGCCGGGCTAGGCCGTCCGAAGCAAGAGCCCAGGCAAGTTGGATCGCCGCCATCGAGCCGTGGCTGTCGCTGGGATACAAAAGCCCGGGCCTCGGCCGCTACCTTGCGCGCATGGCTCGCGCCGGCCGCGTGCTGATCGCCCTCGACGGCCGGCAGGTGGTTGGCATCTCGGTTCGCCAGCCCGACTTTTTGCTCGGCCAGTTCATCGCCCTTTTGGCCGTGCGCCCCGAGGCCGGCGGCAAGGGCCTCGGCCGCGCTCTGGTCGCACGATTGGAACAAGCGACTTTCCGCACGCACCGATGGATCTACGTTTCTTCCGACAGCAAGAACAGCGTTGCTGCGCGCTTCTACCGCAAGCTCGGTTTCACACGCCTGGCGAGGATCCCCGACCTGATCCTGGACGGACGGACGGAGATCCTCTGGCGGAAGGGACGCTAATTCTTGCAGTAGTAGACGTAGCCGCAGCCACCCAGCCCGAAGGCCCAGGTGGTACCGTCGGAAGCGAAGCCGAATGAGCGAGGTTCGTAGTCATACTGGCGTTGCGTGACAGCGCGGGTTTGCAGGTTTGCGACCCGCAGTGATGAGGGGCCACGGTAGATCCAGCTGCCTACAGTGAGGTAAGCGCCACCGCGGGAATAGGCCAGAGCCCAGACGGTATCCGCGGACCCAGTTGTCGTGCCGGCGACGAGGGGACTTCCCAATCGTTGGATGTTGTTCTTGACCGAGATGTCCCACAAGCCCACTTCGCCTTCCTCGGTTCCGATGGCCAAGGTCTTTTGGTCCGCCGAGAAGGCCACCTCGCCCACCAGGTCCACCTGCCCCGGAACTGTGAAGGTTGGCTTGGCACCTCCGGTGGTCGATACGTCCTCCAGAGTTATCGTGCTTTGGTAGTAGTAGCTGCCGGCGTCGTCGGTGAACTCGGTGGCCTGCGCCGAGGCCATCCAAATTGGTCCAGTGGAGGGCGAGCTCGAAACGGCCATGGGTATGTCGAGGCCGTTGCGAGTAATTTGCCGAACAGGGAGCCCCGTGGCCACATCCCAAACCACGATCAAGGAATTGTTCGAACTGTCCTGCGGGGGATAGGTCGCGATGATCTGCTTTCCATCCGTGGTGAATGTCATGTAAGTCATGAACCCATCCGGAGTGGACGTCAGCTTGCTGATCGGAAGTGTGCCGGTTTGGGAGACGGCACCCTGCTGGATGGCGAGCGTGAGATCGTAGAGCGCAATGTTACCGTCTGGGTTTCCGAGCGCTAGGATGTCCCCTGCCGGGGAGATCGACGCCGTGACCCGATATCCGGTGCCGACAAACACAACCTGCGTGTCCTCGAGGCCGGTGTCCACTACTTTCCACAGCTTCACCCACGTATTGTTCCCCGCAGTCGCAAGGTATTTCCCGTCGGGCGTGAAGACCGTGGAGTACACGATGATGTTTTCTTGGTCGCTGCCCGAGACGCACGTCGCCGGCGAATTGGGATAGTGAACGTAGCGTTTGCATGAATTGAGAGCCGTCAGGATAGTTCCCCCCGCGTCGGGTGCCACGTCCACCGCGGCGTCCGCCGGGGCGCCAACTTCGGCCGCGTTTGCATCCGCCGGGGCGTTGGAGTCGCTCGGCGGGTTGATGTCGCGCTCGACGCTGACGTCCGGCGCCGCGTCGGCAATCACCGTGGCAGAATCCGGCGCCGCGTCGGCGACGACGGTGGGAGAATCCGTCGCGGCATCCGGCTGAGCGCCCGTCTCCGTCGGCGGGAGGTCGGAGCGTCCGTCCGCCGTTCCCTGCGTGTCCGCCGAAGGTCCCGTATCCGCGCCCGCCGTGGGACCGTCGCTTGCGGGGCCGGTGTCGCCCTGGGCGAGATCCGGCGTGCCGGCGTCCGCCGGGTGGGGACCGTCACTGACCGTGGCATCCGGCAGCCCGCCATCTTGCACGACGCTCGTCGCTTGGATAGTCACCGACACCGGGCCCGCGTTCTTGCCTGGGGTGATGGCCTGCGGGCCTCCGGTTCCCGACCCTAGCTCGGTAAGCCCGTCGTAGGCCGTCACCTTGACCAGGACCGAGCCCGTGGTGCCCGAGGGCAACGGCAGGCCGATTTTCGCGACGGCGGTCGAGGATCCGGACGTGTTGCTGCTTTCTTCTTTGACCGGGGCCGATGTGGTTGCGTCCGTGACCGTGAGCTTCAGCGTCTTCGCGGTCGGCGTGGCAGACCAGTCCACTTGGATGAGAAGCAAGTCGGTCCGCTCGCTGGAGGAGCAAGCCCCGACGGACAGCAACAGCAGGGCGGAAAGACAACGCCGAGCTTGGAACAGCGACCATTTCGTTTGCGGCTTCATGAGAGGTTTCCTTGCAAATCAATTAGTGGGAAAGACAGGTGTATCCGTCCGCGCAGGTGCTCTTAGATGAGAAAACGCCGCCCACCCACAGCCCGCCCACCACGCCGACCACGACGACGCCCGCGACCACGCCCCAGAACCAACCCCTGGCGTAGAAGGGCGCAGGCTGTGTCGGTTCCGGCGTCGCGGGCGGAGGCGTGACCACGGGGTTGACGACCGGGCGCGCAGGGGGCGGCAGCGGGAGCGGCTCCGACGGCTTCGCATTGGCGGCCGAGGCCGCGTCTTCCTTCTGCTTCTGCGCCTTCTCCATCTCGGCGATGAAGCCTTCCACTTCCTTGCGTTCTTCGGCGGTGAGGTTCTTGGCCTTGCGCAGGTATTCGTGGAAGCTGTTCGCGGCCCGGTCGGGCTTGTCCATGTTCATGTAGCAGCGGCCGATGTTGCGAAGATAGGTCGGGTGCAAGGTCTCGGCGTATAGCTTGGCAAACAGATCCAACGCCTCCTGGTAGCGGCCGGCCGCGAAAGCCTCGCGTGCCTGCAGCTCCTCGGGATTCACCTTCTCCTTCTTTTCCTTCTTCTCCTTCTTGGCCTTGGCCGACTGCGACTCCGCAGCGGCGGCTCGGGGGGGCGCGAAGGTGACGCCCGCGATGGCCAGCGTGACGACAAGGAACGCCGCCAGGCAGGCGCGCGGCAGGGACGGGCGAGAAGAGAAACCAGTCGAGGCGAGTGTCATGCCGAAAGTCTTGCCGAATGTCATGGATTGCCTATGGGTTTGATGGTTGTGAAGTATTGCGTCGACGAAAGATCATCCTACTCTCTTGCATTTCCGGGCGTGATGCAAACTGGCGCTGCCCTGGCCGGTGATCCCGAGATCGCCGCAGGCTTAGGGCGGCTACGCAATCTCTCCGGTTTATCGGAATCCATGAAAATCCCACCGCCACCAAGTCGATGCGGATCGCGCTCGCCGATCTCGGCCTGCACCGGATCTTCGTGGTCTATCCAGGGAAGAAATCGTACGCCCTAGACGACACGATCCGGCTGCTGTCTATCCTCGACCTGCCCGCCCAGCTCGCGGCGCTGGGATAAAGCCCTTCGCGACCGTCGTCGATGTCGGCCACGTGGTGCGAATCACAGGGCCGCGCTTTCCGTCGCCCTTTCGGCGTACCGCTCGAATCACGCCCATGCGACACTGGTCGTCATGCGCCATCCACCGGCCGCCGGTCGTTTCAGGCGGCTCAATCTCGCGACGCTCGTGGCAACTGTCGCGGCCGCCTTGCTCACATCCAGGGCGGCGCAGGCGCTCGAATTGCACTCCTTCGTCGACGAGCAATGCCATGTGAGCACCGGGGTGCTGGTTCGGGTCGGCGACACGCGCGTGCAGTTCATCACCATGGGAGGCGACCTCGCCAGCTTGCCCATCGACAGCGTGCGCATGGTGGCCATCCACAAGGTGATGGAGAACCCGCTCCCGCGCCTGGTGATGAGCGAGCCCTTGCGCAGCCTTGCGCGAGAGATCCGAACCGGGGTCGATCCCTCGTCGGGCTTTGTGGGCTGGCCGGTGGGCTTTTACGATCAACTCGTCATCTTCTTCGACACCGACGGGCGCTCACACGTGCTCGAACCGCAGGACATCCGCAGCCTGCGCGCGGCGCCCGACCTCCCCGCCGAGATACACCCGAGCCCCTCCGCCAGGGTGACTCTCGATTTTCCGCCCGAACTGCTCTTGTGTGGGCTCGCCCGCGCCGAAGGTGGCCTGCGCCCGAGCCGCGTGCTCGGCGACCGCATCAAGGTCGACGATTACCTGGCCAAGCTGCGTGACCGATACAGCGCGCTCGACAGCTTCGAGGAACGTACCCATGTGTATCCGCGCCCCGTGGTTTTCGATCCGACCACCCGGCTGGGCCTGAGCTATTTCAGCGGCAAGAACGGGGACTTCATCAAGTACTTGCCCCTCTATTTCCAGTGGTCGGCCGGCCGACCCTATCGTTTTCAAAGTCACAGCACGCTCGGCGTGGCGATCTCGCCCTGGCTGCCCATTGTAGATCGAACGCTCTCTTTTCAGTCGGACGTCAAGTCGCACTTCTTCACCGCCTCGTTCGTCGGCCACTTGATCTCGCTGCCCGCCGGTAGCTCGGCCTTTCAGTCGGAAAGCGCCATCTTTCCGCAAGGAACGACGCCGGCAGTGGACGAGCTTTACAACTATTTGATGTTGATGGGGGCCGACTGGGGGCCGCTGTCGGTTTCCGGCGGGGTCATGTATCGCAGCGTGCGCGTGGCCTTCGCCCAATATGAACGGCGTGAGATCAGTGCCGACACCATGACCCCGGTGGCTCGCCTGATGTGGATCGGCCTGCGCACCCGTGTGCGCGCCATGTATTTTCGCACCCGGCAGAACAGGGCGCAGGGCGAGGGCTGGCGGGCGCTCGACTCCTCGCTGTCCGCGCCGGCATACGCCTTGTCGCTCGATTCACTGCGCGGGGGAGTGGACTTGGATCTTCCCTATGACTTGTCGGTTTCCGCCGACCAAATCTTGACCGTCGGCAGCTATCGCGAATCCGGCGTAGCAGCCATCGACATCGTCCACGCGCTGTCGAGCGTGGTGCTGACGGCCCAATTCAGTCGCTATGTGGCCACCAAGGGCTTCTTCAATCTCGAGTATCACCACTACGACATCACCCGCTACGCGTCGGGCCCGGCGTCGATCGTCGCGGGTCCTGTGACCCGCACCAACCTTCAGCTCGGAGGCGCCCTTGAGTTTCTCTTTTAGGGTCGCACTGGTCGCGTTGCTGCTCCTCGGGGCGCGGCCTGCCTTCGCGCTCAATGTTCTCGGCGTCTACCGCGCGGCCTGCGACCGGGTGATGGGTGTGGTCATTCGGGTCGAAAGGCGTGACGTGTACTTGTTGGATCTGACGGGTCATATGGTCACCATTCCACGCCACGAAATTGTCTCGCTGGCGTACTACCCGGTGCCAAGCCTCCCCATCTCCCACGTCGCGCTGGGGCCCTCGTTTCCCATGTTCCAGGTCAAGGCGTTGCTGGGAAAGCAGATTGTCGACCTGGTCGAGGGCTGGCCGGTCGACTACAGCGAAGAGAAGATTTCCTTCTTGGGACGCGACGGAAGGGATCTGGTCATCAGTCGAGACAGTATCTGGTCAATCACGCTGGTAGACAGTGGCGACCCCGCCGCCACTGCGATTCGCAGCGCGGACGTGCTCGACTATGCACATCCCCAAGCCTCGGGTTTCTGCGCCGGCGAGTCACCCGAGGGGCGCCGCCAGGTCTTTCCCCAACAATTCCTCAACGACGAGGTCGTCATCAAGCGCGAGCTCGATCGACTGCAAGAAGGTTACGAGAAGGTGGAGAAGTACAGCCACGACCAACTGTTTTATCCCATGCCCGAAGTGTACCGGAACCAAACCTCGCTCGGGCTGTGGCTGTCGCTCGGCTCGCGCCACGGCGCCACCGACCGGCGCAACAACCTGACCCCGCTTCTCACCGACGAGCTTTCCTTCGGGCCGTTCGGCTACCAGCACATCATCATGACCGGCAGCGCGCCCAATCGCCTGTTGCTTCACGAAGAACCACAAACCCAGATCTTCTACGCGTTCAAGGCCGCCTACTTCCATGCATCCGTGTTCTTCGACCCGAACCTGGTTCTGGTGGGCAGCAAATACAATTGGCGCTACACCGACTTCGCCGACCACCAAGCGACGGATCGCTGGGTCGAATCGTTCCTCATCGAGCTGGGCTTCGACGTGGGCAACTTCTCGCTGCAAATCGTGCCGGTCAGCGTCGCCAACGTGGGCATGGGCGGCAAGCTTGGCTATCGCAGCAACGAAGAGAACCTGTGGCGTATCGGACCGCGCTTCGTTCACCGGCTGTTTCAGGCCGACTTCACCGTCGGCACCAACCCTAGCGACTACGACCACTTCGTCTATGCCCGCGCCAATCTCGACGTTCCCGTGGCCAGCCAAACCAGCGTCGGTTGGAGCGGCATCTACCGGTCAGCGAATACCGACTCGACCTGGGACTGGCAAGCGACCGACCACCTCGATTCTGGGCACACCTACCGCTCGACCACGCTGACCAGCGCCTTCCGCGTGCACACCCGACTCGGCCGGCGCGCCTTGCTCGACGCCTTCCTTTCAGTCGAGCACTCGGACGCTAGCATTGACAACGCAGCTTCCGACGTCGAATGGTTCTGGAAGTGTGGCTTGTCCGGCAGCTTCCGGTTTTGACCGCATCATTGGACGCGATTGCTGTTGACTGGAATTATGTGCCGCATGCGACGCGGTAGATAGGGCGGCGCGCGCCCGAGGCCTGCCTACGTGTGAGCCGGTTTGCCTGCCTTGTGAGCACAAGACACCGTTCGGCGGCATTCCGCTGCAGCACTCTTCTCGGAGGATCCATGAGGTCATTTCTGCGCATGTCATTGGGAATGGGGTTGGCAATTTGCATGAACACCCAGGTGTCTTGCAGCAATGACCAGACACCGCCAGGGGGCACTGGCGGAAAATCTGGCTCGGGCGGCGGTCCCGCCACAGGCGGTTCGCCGAGCACTGGCGGAACCCACGAGGCGGGCGGCGCGTCGGAGACGGGGGCGACTTCGGCCGCTGGAGGGACCTCGTCTGCGGGCGCGACCTCGGCCGCGGGCGGCTCGGGCAGCGGAGGCACTACGAAGGGAACCGGGGGCGCGGGGACGGGGGGCAGCCAGTCCGGCGGATCGGGTGGCCCAGCCAGCGGCGGTGCTGCTTCCGGCGGGTCGGGCGCTGGTGGGAAAAGCACAGGCGGAGCTTCGGGCAGCACCACCGCATCCGGCGGCTCGGTGGGCGGAGCGGGCTCGGGTGGCGCCAAGACGGGGGGAACGACCGGACCCAGCGACGCCGGTAGAGATACTGCAGGCGGCGGTGGCACGACGGGTGGGAGCGGCGGCGCGGCGGGTGGTGCCAGCGGTGGCACCAGTGGCGACGGAGGCTCCTCTGCGGGCGGTAGCACCTCTACTTTCGTCGAAAACTCCGGCGCCAGTTGCAATGCGACTTCCGCGCCCCTCCTGTCGGCTCAGCTCAAGAAGCTCCCCGATCCTTTCGCCATGCACGATGGGACTCGTATCAGCAGCAAGTCGCAATGGGAATGCAGAAGAAACGAGATCCTTCAGGACATCTACAAGTACGAAATCGGCCCCAAACCGGATCCGTCACAGACAACGGTCGCAGCCACCTATTCCGGCGGCAACTTGAGCGTCAAAGTCACATCGAGCTCAGGCTCCCTCACCATCAAGTCGGCTGTGACTGGCAGTGGCACTTGCGTGGTCATCGGCACCGACATGAACCTCGGCTTTGTAACGGGCTGCACGACGCTTGTCTTCTCGACCACTGACGTGATTCCTTACAATGGCGGCAGCGGCTCGCAGAACAAATCGGATCCCTTCTACACGGTGTTCCCGTCGCTGTGGGGCAAGATCGGAAATTACACCGCGTGGTCGTGGGGGGTCAGCCGTATGATCGACGGACTCGATCAGGTAAAGGATCAGCTCAACATCGATATGACCAAGATCGCCACGCACGGCTGCTCGTACGCCGGCAAGATGTCCCTGTTTGCGGGAGCGTTGGACGAACGGGTGGCGTTGGTGGTCGTGGAAGAGTCGGGAGGCGGGGGAATCGACTCGTGGCGAGCGTCCCAGGACTTCACAACACGCACTGGCACCAGCGTGGAGAAGATCGACAACACCAACTACGCCTGGTTCATGTCCAGCATGAAGAGTCTGGATCCCTACAAGTTGCCTCACGACCATCATGAGCTGATCGCGGCGATTGCTCCTCGCGCCACCATTATCTTGGGGAACGACGACTACGACTGGTTGGGCGACGAATCCGGATACAAGTCCACCATAGCCGCCATCGAAGTCTTCAAAGCCCTGGGCGTTGCAGACCATATCGGCTACGACTTCACCAGCGGTCACGGACACTGCGCGGCCCCCACGACGCAAAAGAACAGCATCAATGCGTTCGCCGACCATTTCCTCAAAGACAAGACGTCGACCAGCACCGCCATAGCCATCAAGCCACCCAAGAGCGGTTTCGATTTGACCGTGGACTACGACTGGACTGCCCCAACCCTGCAATAAGGATCTGTCGCTGGGCCCTGGCAGGCCCGTCCCAAAACGTCCGATGGAGCACCGACGTTCACTGCTCGGCTTTCTTGCCGTGATCGCGTCACTCGGTTGCGAAGGCACTGATAAGGGAAACGCGTGCGGGGGCGTCGCGTTCACCGTCAGCAAGAACGAAGTGAGCTCCAAGATTCCAACCGTCGGCGTCCTCGAATGGTCCTTGGCGGGCGCAGTCCCATCCGCCGCCAAGATTGTCTACAAGCTGAAGAACGCTGCTAGCTCGATTCTGAACCAAGGCGGGGAGGCGCCGGTCAACCTCAGCAAGACCAACTATCGAACCCTGCTCCTCGGCCTCAAGCAATCCCGAGATTACACCTTTCACATCGAAGCTGCCCGCAACGGACAAACCTGCATCAGCCCAGACTTCGTCCTCCCCACCACGGGCCGCTTCGCCACGTCGCCGCCTGTCACCGCAAAGGTGGACCAAGCCGACAAGCGGGAACCCGGGTTCATCGTGACGAGCTCGGGAACCTTCGTGCCCACCAGCGCCTTCATCATCGACGCCGATGGCGACGTGGTTTGGTACGCGGACGCCCCCCTCAATCCTACCCGCGCGCAGATGGACTACGAGGGGGAGAACATGTGGATGGTCAACCTCAACCTCGACAACGCGACCGGGGAGATGCGCTATGTATCGATGGACGGGGAGCAGGAGCAGGACAACGTCGCGGGCCTTGAAAGGGCACACCATGATTTTACGGTCATGCCAGGGGGCAGGGTGGCCGCCTTGGCCTGGGACGGTCCGGGCATCGATCCCGAAAGCGCTCTTCTGATTCGGTCGCCGGATGGTACGGTGACAAGCCCCTTCAAAATCGGAAGCAACCTATACCTGTCGGACACGTTTCACGCCAATGCAATTCACTACCTCCCCTGCGACGACAGCTTCACCATTGCAGATCGCAATCCGAACGTGTTTGTGAAGGTAAGCGCGACGGGTGCCGTCGCGTGGCAGCTTGGTGGTTCGTGCGACAACGCGCCCGCCGGCGCCATGTGCTCGCCGCGGGATTGGCAGGTCGTCCACGGCCACCACCTACTTGAGGACGGAACCTTCTTGGCGTTCAACAACACATACGCCGAGGTAGCCCATGTTTTCGAGCTTAGGATCAACGCCGCGCCTGCCGCGTTCAGCGCCGCGCTGGTCAGAGACTACGCGGGCGGCGGCGCCAGCACGACCATGGGAGACGTGCAACGCCTGCCGGGCGGTAACACCCTGGTGACCTACTCCACCGACGGAAAGATCGTCGAGCTGGATTCGAGTTGGAACGTGGTGCAGACGTTCTCGGCGCGGATCGGCTACTCGAATTGGCGACCAACGCTGTACGGCCCACCGCTGCGTATGTGAGCCGGTTCTTGGGGTCTGTGAACACCGTCCGGCGTGCGGGGTGGCCGACGACGCAGCGACCAACATCACGCCCAATGCGCGCGACTCCGCCGGGACAACTCCGCGATCGCAGCAAGAGCCACGAACCGAGATCGCCGTCGGCCCCAGAGTCGGACAACGATCGCATAGGCGAGCGAGCCGCCAAGCTGCCGCGCAAGCGTTTCGTCCAACCTGCGTTTGCGGGAATGAGAGTTCCGCCTCTGGCTCCGCTCGACTCCCGCAATCGGCTATTTCTTACGTCGCCTTTCCCCAATACCCGGCGGCGCGTACCTCGCCATTCGACAATACGACCCGGCCATCACCGACTACGAGCAGGCCATCGAAGAATGCAGGGAGCCCGGATTCGAGTACCGGACCCTGCGCAAGCGCGCGGCCTGCTACAAGGAGATGGGCATGGATGACCAGGCGCAAGCGGATCGCGCCGCGGCCGCGAAGGCGCTGGACGAGTACGACGCCCGTTCCCGTGCCAAGCAATAGCCGGCGATAAGAGCGAGCCGTCATGACCTGTTGGTCTCTCGCGCGACGGCTTGAAAGATGATGATGGCGCAGGCGAGTTCGACGAGGGCACCGTAGCGTTCAGCTTTGCGCTCCCAGCGGGTGCGGAGTCCT
>Ga0265314_10000856_pt1 | contig 36110 bp, 31 predicted proteins | sample 4126metaG_FD_203106 | JGI IMG/M metagenome (GOLD analysis project Ga0265314, IMG submission 203106) | Rhizosphere microbial communities from Carex aquatilis grown in University of Washington, Seatle, WA, United States - 4-1-26 metaG | ecosystem: Host-associated > Plants > Roots > Rhizosphere >...
GGGCATATATTTGGTGGCAGATTTTATATCAGCTCCAAATCTTCTCAAATTTTGGCTCGGTTGTATGTAGAATTACATATTATTGGTGGCAGATTTTATATCTTCCCCTATTATAAGAGAGGGTAGGCCTGCCCCGCGAAGCTTCAGCGGAGTGGGGGTGAGTTATGTGGTCGGTCCTTGGCCGCGAAAAGTTCGCGCGTTTTTGAGACGCGATGAATTGAACGATGCGTTTTTAACGCTCAGACAGTCCTCGTCTCAAAAAAACGAATTCCGCACGCCGTTCTCGAAAATATAAAAACGACCCGCCCACCTCGATATCGAGATGGGCGGGCTGGAAGCGCCTAGGTTAAAGCGATGTTCGATCGCTATTTGTTTCCCGGGCCGCGATGCACGCCATGGACCTTCATCTTGAGTTGCCCAAGGTCGCGCACAGAGGTAGCGTTGACGGTCGTGCCGCTAATGGCGCCGGAGGCCGAGATCATGTCGCCGACCTTAATGTCGGTTAATGCGATGGCCACGGCATTCTTGCCCATGCCTTTCGTAAGTTTGGCGGCGCTGGCGTCGATCGTATAAGACGTTTTGTTGCGTCCGGTCGCGGTGACCATCGAACCGCTCACAGCGGTGACGGTTCCCGAGAACATGTTCAAGGTCTTATTCTTCATGACGTCATTTTTGGCGCCCGTCTGCCCCATGTCGCGGACGGAAGTGGCGGAAACGCTAGTTCCGTTCAGTGTGCCGATCGCGAAGATCCGGTCGCCGACCGCAATGTCGGTTATGGCGATCGTTGTCGGCGTTCCTTTACCCATGCCCTTAAGCAGGGCGGCGGCGGAAGCGTCAACCGTGTACGAAGTCTTCGTCTTGCCGGCCATTGCATCGATCGTAATGATCGAACCGCTAACGGCTGTTACTTTCCCGCTAAAAATATTGCGGCCGTTCATCGAGCGATCAGTGATCGTCTTGGCGGTTTCGTTCGTGCCGGTCACAGGACCGGTCACGACCACCTTGTCGCCGATCACGACGTTAGCAATGCTCAAACCCGCGCCGCCGAGTCCCGGATCGATCTTGGCGGAACTGGCGTCAACCGCATAAACCGTGCCTTTGGCGTCGGTGACGGTTAGCGTCGTGCCGCTTATGCCGGTCACCGTGCCAAAAACCATGTTGTTCGGCAACGCAGACTGATGCGTCTTATTGCGGCCACCCATTAATGCGCGCCCGCCCGGCGTTTGCGCCATTGTAACAATTGGCAGAGCCACCGCCGTAACAATGACCGCCCCGGCGATAAAGTGAGCTGTTTTGAATTTCATCATATGGTTTTTGAATGAAACATAGACCATGGACAATGGACCATTTCAGCGTTCGTTTCGCGAAGCAGAGTGGTTCATGGTATGTGGTACGTGGTTCATTTTAAATAGATTAATTAGCACTATTACCATTACGAACCAGGAGCAAGATTTGGTTCAAACCATGGGCGATCATATGAATAATTATGGGTAATTACGCAGACGGTTCGCCCCCCGGCTTCTTACAACAAAAAAACGGCCCGTGTTTAAGCAGAGCCGTTTTTCGATCTTTGCTACTTGATGATATCGCCGTATCTGTCAGTAAGCATTTTTGAGGATTTTTTGATTGCGCTTTCAAGAAATTTTACTTCTTCAGGAACTTTCATGTTGCTAATTCGTAGATCTTTAAGAGCGGTTTTATAATTCAAAATATTACGCGCCGTTTCCTCCAAAACAGACCGCGTTGATGCAAGATTCGAACTAGGATCATGTTTTACGACCTCTTCCATCCAATTATCCTTAAATACCTGATCGGCCGCGTTGCCCGTCGTCGTAAAATCACATTCGACATTATTAATAACGCCACTGGCGTCCCTGTGGAAATGAATTGCGCCTTCCGGAACATTCCAATCGTTGGGTGACGCCGCATCCGGAGACCGTAGCGTTTCACGCGGCGCTTCAACCGCTTTTGGATGCTGCGTTTCTGATACGGACGTACCATGTGCTTCCGCCGGCGGCGTTGCGCGCGCTTCAGCCGAAGGCGCATGTTGGGGCGTTGGCGCAGATGGGCGGCTTAGCGGAACTTTAAAAGACGGTTTTGGCGCCGGAGGCGGCTCAAGCGCGGCCGATTTCGGCACTTCGGCCGGAGGGGTTTTGACATCAACGCCGTTGATTTTTAGCAATCTCATCTCGCCGTCATTGTTAACTTCATACTCGACATTTTTTCCGTCAATGACGCCGCTTTGGCGAAGCCCGGGTTTTGACATTTCCGGTCTAGGCGCAGCGTGTTGCGCTTCAGATGCGGAAACGGTCTTCGGCCGCATGCGCGCTTCGGCGCCAGGCGTGTGCGCTTCCGCCGGGGCGGGTGCGTGCGCGGTTTCCTCGCGGAAACCGTCGACCTTCGTGCCGCTTTGGGTCGATTCAACAGGCACGCTCGGCTTTGGCGCTGCGACAGGTGTTTGCGCCGGAGCACGGACAATGCGCGGGGTGCGAGCAACGACGCGACTTCCCGCACCGCGCGAAGCTACATGCTTGGGACGTTCAATGCGCGGATGCGATGTTTCGGCCGGATGCGCCGTGCCGCCGGAAGAACTTTGCGATTCAACGGCCGGATGGCTGACATCGGCGGTCGGGCCATGCGACTCCAGCGCGCTTTGCGCCGCAACTTTAGCGCCGCCTTTGGTCGCGCCGAACATTTCGCCGAACCAGCGCGTCACGCCGCCAAAGACATATGAGAGCGCGCCCGAACCGGTAATGGCGCCAAGCGCCGCGCCAAAACCCTTTTTAACATTGTCATTGCGCTTGGCTTTTTTACCGGCGGCGGCGAAGCGCTCATCGCTTTTTTCCAGCGCTTCTTTCATTTTCTTTTGCCCTTCCCATTCGCCGCCCTTTTTCTGTTCCGCTTTTTCCTTTTCCGATAGTGCCACAATATGCGCTTCAAGTGCCTGGTAGGCGCGATTTTCCGAAGGACTCTTGCCTTCCAACAACAGATATCCGGTAACCTTGGCCTGTTGCTCCTGCGCTTCCTCAAGATCCATTTCTTTGATCTTCTCGGGCTTAATGTCGCGCGACATCTTTCTTTCCGTATAATTCTTCAAGCCGCCGTAAAAACCCATGCCGGACATGGGGCCGGCCAAGACGCGTTTAAAAAGAAATGCACCCGTGCCGACGGCCGTACCGGCGCCAAGCGCCAAACCGGTCGTGAGCAGAGCGAGCGGAACGACGGTCTTGAGCGAAACCTGCTTGGCAACGAACTTTTTTACCTTGCCTTCCGGCTTCCAGCCCAAAGCTTCCAAATTCATCTGCCCCATTTTCTCATAGACCCGATACGCGCCGGCGGCAAAACCTTTTTTCTTTTCCAAAAATTCGCGGCGCGCTTCAATTTGCTGGCGTTGCGCGTCGGCAAAGCGCGTAAAATTCTCGCCAACGTATTCAAGGCGCTTTTCGTTGTATTCTTTGCGCGCTTCGGCAAGCATTGCCCTGTCCTCGGGCGTGCTTCTGCCCTTGGCGACCCAGGCCTCCAACCGCGCGACTTCGCGAACCGCCTCAAGCATTGCATGTCGCGCCGGGTCAAGCTTATCGAAGCCGGAAATAAGTTCAGCCGGTTTTTCATCCGGCGCCGCCGCTTCGGCCGGCTCCGACGCAATTTTTTCGTTCAATTCTTTTATGATGGCTTCTTCCTCTTCCCGCAGGCTAAGCGCCTCTTTGACACCCCCGGCATTCTTCGCCGTTTCATCATCATTTAAACCATCCGCGCCCGCCGCCTCGACGATCATGTCGGCCGTCACTTCGACCTCGCCGACTTCGCTTGCAAGCTGTTCTTTGATCGCATTTCGCAGCAATTGGAAACGCAAAAGATCGGCTTTGTTGTATTCGGCGGCAACGGTATCGGTCTCCGGAACGGCAGGAACCGCTTCGGCTTCACGGTCGGGCATTGGTCGTTCGGCGTGGGCGCGGGGCATAAATTTTATGTGGTGCTTTTCTTGATATTCTTGATGAGACGATTGATCTCGAGCGCTTCGACACGCTCACTCACTTCTTTTAGCAGATCCATCTGCTGTTTCTTTAGATCGGCGAAACGCGCCAGATAATCGGCATGGATCGTTTCCAGTTCCTTGACCGCCTTGTCGGTGTGCTGTTTCTTTTCTTCGTCGGTCATAGCCTAAACTTTAATTTCCGGCTCGCCGACGGCGGCGAACAATTCCATTTTGACGGCGGCGATCTCTTCATCCAAAAGCGTCCCGAGGTCGGCGACCTTGCCCGACAAAAAGGCGATCAATTCTTCGGGCTGGCCGACGAGCGCATTCGCGGCCGTCACATCGTCGTCCGGCAAATTTTCCATGAGCCGCAACATCAGCCGTTCAATGACAATATCGGTGACTTGCTCAAGCATTTTTACCCGCTCCGCTTCAGGCAGGGTTTCAAGGCCCAGGCGCTTGATGACGTTATCGTTCAGATCGAATTGATCCATAAGGATTGGTTAGTCGAATATTATACCCTTAGCCCGCCGCAAAAACAACGCAGGCTATCCACTTTTCGACCTTGAACGATCAAAAATTATCGTAAAAATCAAGCACAATTTGGGCGTACTCGGGAATGCCGCGAATTTCGCCGATGACGGCGTTCAGTTCCGCCACCTCTTCATGTTTAAAGCCCATGCCCAGGACCAATTTTTCGATCCGCTCCTTTGACGGCGGCGCTTCCAAATATTCGAGCAGAAGCGGATACCACCGATCGACGCATTGCCGGTCAACGGGAAAATTGATCTGTTCGTAAGGCAACGCCCGAAACCAGCCCGGGAGCCGGTCTTTGCCGGTTAGCCGATCGTGGAGAACTTCGTCTTCAAAGAATTTGAGCGCGCTATGGATGTATTGCGACTTCGGCAGCCACGGATAAACGCCGCGCGTCTCAAGATACGCCATCCGCGCCTCGTCGACGATCGAATGGAATTTCGCGCCGGCCATGAACGAATTGTCTTGCGCGAGGTCGGTCAATTTAAGATCCTTAAAATGCGTTTGGTAACGATCGATGCCCGCCAGATACCTGATGTCCGGAAAGATCGTGCCAAGCATGAAATCCTTCCGGTCGAACGCCGAAAGATCCTCATCAAAAACTTTTTCCGCCAAAATAATATGAACGTCGGGCGCCGACATATGCTTGGTCAAATTTAATAGTCGCCTAAGAATGATTTCTTTTTCCAGTCGGTTTTGTCGGGCTTATTGCTGTCCCCGACAACCCTCACCCCCACTCCGCTAAAGCTTCGCGGGGCAGGCCTGCCCTCTCCCGTGCTCGGGCGAGGGGGAATATTCGACTCGTCAACATCGATCGCGTCGTCTTCGAAAAAGTCATCGTCTTTGAAGATCGTCGAACCGAGCGCCGGGGCGCGGCGGAGGACGATCTCTTCATAAACGGTTTCCGGCAGTTCGCGGACGAACTGCGAACGCTCGTGCAGGTAGCCCATGTCGCCGCCGCCCATGAGCGGATAAGTGAGGAACAAACTTTTTCGCGCGCGCGTGCAGGCGACGTAGAACAGGCGGCGCTCCTCTTCCATGCCGCCGTCCTCCTCCATGGCGCGGGCGTTCGGGAAAGCGCCGTCGTAAAGATGCATGACAAAAACCGCGTCCCATTCCAGACCCTTAGCTTGGTGAATGGTCGAAAGCACGATCTTCTCATCGTCTTCCTCGTCCCCCGCCTCGGTGCGTTCCGCGCTAAAGCCTTCGACCAACGCGCTTTCGGCAAGAAAGTCATGGATCGAATCATACTTTTCCGCAAAAACGGCCAGCTGCTCCAGGTCCTCGCGGCGTTCGTTGGCGTTCGGGAATTCGTTGTCCAGATAATCGCCGTAGTTCGATTTCACGATCGCACGGATGCACTCTGACGGATCGGCGCCGGCCTTATTCATGTCGGCGATGCAGGAGACAAAATCCTTCCAGCCGCCCTTGGCGCGGTCGCCCATCGCCGCAGAACCGGCGACGATCGCCTCCGCGAGCGTCTCGGCGCCGCGACAAGCGGCAAAGATCTTCGACGCCGTTTCCGTGCCGATCCCGGTTTGCAAGCGCAACACGCGCAGCCAACCGACCTCGTCGGCCGGGTTCGCACTGATGCGCAGGAACGACAAGACGTCCTTTATGTGTGCGCGCTCAAAGAATCTAATACCGCCGCGGTAGTCGTAAGGAATGTCGCGCTTGGTCAGTTCGAATTCCAGCGCTTGCGAATGAAAGGTGGCGCGAAACAGCACCGCGATCTCGGTCATCGGCACTCCTTCATCGCGCAGCTTCAGGATCATTTCGGCGATGAATTGCGCTTCTTCTTCGGCGGTGGCGGCGGCGACCAAATTGGGCAGCTCCCCTGCGGCGCGTTTTGGATCGGCGGGACGCAAATGCTTGGGAAATTGATTCTCGTTCCAGCGGATCGATTCGTTGGCCAATTCGAGGATCGACGCCGTCGAACGGTAATTGGTCTCAAGCTTAAAAATGTTCGCGCCCGGAAAAACATTCGGGAAGCCGAGAATATTCTTCACGTCGGCCGCGCGGAAGGAGTAGATCGATTGCGCGTCATCGCCGACAACCAGCAAGTTTCTGTGAACCGAGGAAACAAGCGAAAGGAATTCGGCCTGCACGCGGTTGGTGTCCTGATATTCGTCAACGAGAACATAGCGATACTTGCCCGCCACTTGTTCGCGAACGCCAGGATTGTTCCGCAGCAAATACGTCGTTCGGACCAGCAGATCGTCAAAGTCCATGGCATTGGCGTTCTTTTTGCGCGCTTCGTAAGCGTCGAGCACGCTTTCCATTTGCGGCACGACGTTTAGGAGGCGCGGCTGTTTCTTTTCCACCACTTCGGAAAAAGGCATTTGCGCGTTGCGCGAATAGCTCCAGAATGATTGCAGAATTGAAGCGGACGGAAAACGCTTTTGTTTGGTGTCGATTCCCGCGTCTTTGATGCAAGCGTTGATGAGGTCGCGCGAGTCCTCTTGGTCGAGAATGGAAAAATTGTTGCCAAAGCCGGCGGCGGCGGCGAAACGGCGCAAGAGCAGGTTGGAAACGTGGTGAAAAGTGCCGCCCAAGATGCGCGGCATGGCGCCCAAAAGATGCTCCAGCCGGCTCATCATTTCGCGCGCCGCTTTGTTGGTAAAGGTCAGCAGCAAAATTTGCTCGGCCGGGACCCCGGCGCGCAAGAGCGCCGCCACCCGGTAAATGATGGTCCGTGTTTTCCCCGACCCGGCGCCCGCCAGAATAAGCGAATAGCCGTCGGCACCACGAACAACCGCCTGCTGTTCGGCGTTAAGATCGGCGACCAGATCGAGGTGCGGCGCCGTACCGCTTGAGGATAAGATGAAATCTTTGGGCATGCCCGGTAGTAAAACTAATTAAATCATGCCCGTAGCTCGATGTATTTGTTTTTACTACCGGGCATGTTTAGGTAGATTACCGTTTTTGGGAGCGATTAACAACTATTGGTGTTTATCAGACCTTTCAGCGTTCATTTAATGCCAATTAATGACGAATGACGAATGTCTAATGTCGAATTCCGGACGATAAAAAATCCCGTGTCGCAGAGTGCGACACGGGATGAATGCGAGCCTAGAGCAGCCGGATGGCGCGGTCGAGATAGTGGTCGGCGGTGACTTGGTCGCCGGCGCGGACCTTGTTGATCGCGCCGCCGACCGAGGCGGTGACCGCTTCTAGGTTGGAAGCGGTGAGGCCGTGTTCGTCGACTTCGCGCAAATTCGCGAGGAAGCAAGACAAACGCTCGGCGTACTTTTCGCCGTCGACGGGATCCCCGCGTTTTGCCAAGGCGCAAAGTTCGTAGCGGATCCGTTCGAGGCGGACGTGGGCCAACGCGACGCGGCTACCGGAAAAGGCGCGGGCGAGAAAGGTCTTGGCTGCGGTCAGACGATCGGCTTCGAGCGCGCCGACGGCGGAATTGAGGTCGCCGAGCGTCAGATAGCGATAGACAATGAATGGCGCGATGTCCAAGGAGGAAACCAGGCCGATCATCAGCTTGCAATTCGCGATCGCTTGAAGGCGACTTTCCGTCGTCAGCATGCCCGACGCTTCGCCCGCGGCCGGACCGGCTTCGGTTATCCGTTTCCATTCTTCGAGCCGGAGCAAGGCGTCGATCGCGTCTCTGACCGTTCGGACGGCCAAAACGCAATTTTGATAGCGCCGCCCCAAGGCGACGAGCCGTTCGACCATCTTGCCTTTGATCCGCTTGGCGTCGACGATCCGCTTTTCGAGCTTCCGTTCGGCTTGCGCCAACAGCATTCGCTGGCGGCCGGGATTGCGGCGGCCGAGCGCGTCATTCGATGAGGCGGCGGCGGTGATCATCTTTTTCGCCGCTTTTTTCGGCGCGGCGCTGGAGCCGGCCAGTTCGCTGCCAACGCCCATGATGGCGCTTTCGGCAACGCCTTTCGCGTAGATCCGATCGAAGTCGAGCAGGTCGGACACGAGCCGCTGCAGCTCGGCGCGCCACCGTTTGACCGCGGCCAATTCGCCGCGCCGATCATCGCCGTAGGTCTCGACCGCCTGCATGAGCGCCGAAAGCGCGTCTTCGACCGTTCCATAGATCGAATACGTTTTCCCGCGCAGCATGAGGATCGAGCCCTCTTTCACCATGTACGACGGGAGCGGCGTGTTGCAGATCGACCCGCCGCGCGTCACGACCATGACCGTCATTCCCAAGAGCGGACGGACCGCCAGATCGACCAAACCGTATCTTGTGTTAATGAGCATGTCCATTCCCTTTCTTCCATTGCGAACGGCTTAACTTAGCACAAACCGAAGAAAATGAAAAGCCCTGCACCACGTGGGGTGCAGGGCCGGAGAAATACGGTCAGGATTTTGTCGGATGAATGCCGTTGAAGCAAGTCAGGCAATGGCGCTTGCCTTCGGGGTCATTGAGCGCTTGCCGCAATTCTTCGATCGGCAGATATTCGAGCGAGTCGGCGCCGACGAAAGCGGCGATCTCGTCTTTTGTGCGCGTGGCCGCGATCAATTTTTCCTTTTCCGGAGTATCGATCCCCCAAAAGCACGAATCGGTGATCTCCGGCGACGCAATGCGCAAGTGGATCTCCAAAGCTCCGGCGCGGCGCAGCAGGGCGATGATCTCTTTGGTCGTGTTGCCGCGGACAATGGAATCGTCGATGACAACCAGCTTCTTTCCGGCAACCACCCCGCGATCGGGATTCAGTTTGAGCCGAACGGCGGCGGCGCGTTTTTCTTCTCCCGGATCAATGAACGTCCGGCCGACGCTGTGGCTGCGGACCAAGCCGTTTCCCAGCGGCAAGCCTGATTCTTGGGAAAATCCGGCGGCGTGAACATTGGCCGAATCCGGCACGGCGATGACCATGTCCGCGCCAACGGCCGGACAGCAGCGCGCCAAACGGCGCCCAAGATCTTCGCGAACCTTGCTCACGCTTTGGCCGTCGAAAGTCGAATCGGGCCTGGCAAAATAGATCCACTCGAATGAACAGAACCGGCGAAACGGCGCCGCCGCGAAACGGGTGACGCGCGGTTCGGTCAAACCGTTGGCAAACTCCAACAGCGTGCCCGGCTCGACTTGGACGACGGTTTCCGGAGGAATGTCGAACAGGTCCAAGGCGCAAGTTTCCGACGCAATGAGGAAACCGCCGCGGTAAGGCGCCCAACAAAGCGGGCGAAAACCGTGCGGGTCGACGGCGGCGTACAGGCGGTCGAGGGTCAGAACCAACAGCGCATAGGCGCCGTCGATCTGCTTGAAACCGTCGATCAGCCTTTGGGAAAAATCCGGCGCGTCCGACTGCTTGGCCAAGTGCATGAACAGTTCGGTGTCCGACATTGAGGCAAAGATCGCCCCTGTTCTTTCCATCGCCAAACAGATCTCTTTGGCTTCCGGAATGTTGCCGTTATGGGCGAACGCCGCCGGACAATATCGCGAATCGTCCAAAAGCGGCTGAATGCCGCGCCGGGAACCGCGATCTCTGGTGATGAGCCCGTCCTTCCCCGCCGTTGAATAGCGCACGTGGCTGATGGCGGACATGCCCGGCAACTCGCTGGCAAAATTAATGCCGCCGAAAACGCCGGTCACGTCGCCGGAACCGCGGTGACGGGACAATCGCCGACCATCAGAGCTGGCCGCCCCGGCCGCTTCTTGGCCGCGATGCTGAAGACGCTGCAAGGCGTGGACCGCCAGCCGGGACGCTTCGGGAATGTTGTAAACGCCTACAATTCCGCACATGATTTAACTCCTTCCATGATTGTGAAACGAACAAACGCTTTGCCGCGTTGGCAAGACGGTTAGTCTGTTTACCACAACGCGCGGTTTGGTTCAAACGCGATAAAAAAAGACGCCGATTTCTTCGGCGTCCATTGGACGATAGGCGCTAAGCGACCTAGCGCTCGACGAGCGTGTCGAGCTTGGCGCGCGCGGCGGCCAAGTGCAGCTTGGCCGTTGTCGTACGCTCGCGAGGGAGCGCTTTTCTCACCATGCCGATGCGCGAACGGATGCCGTTCAGCTTCCTGAACTCAAACCTGTCCCAGGCATGCTCCGCTTCAGCGACCGCAAGCAGGGTGAAAGAACTCAAGAGCGCGTCCTCCGCCGCGAGCCTCCAGCTTCCGGTCTGGCGCCGGAGCACCGACGAGGCGCGGCTTAAGCAGGCATCGACGTCTTCGAGACTTTGGTCGCGCAGCATTCCCGCGCACCACTTTTCGATCTCTTCGACGGTTGCGATGAACTCCTCCGGATCGCCGTCTTGCCGCGTATCGCGCATTCCCGCGACCACCAGCAAAGTGCTGGCCGCAAAATCCGCGAAAGGCGCGCAATGCAATTTCCTGAACTCGGCGAACATAAGACTGCGGAACACCGGCCACGACACCCTGCCGTTCAACAAACTGTTGGTGCCCGCTTTCACCAAGCGCAGCGCGGAAAGCGACGCTTCCCGTTCCAGCCACAAGGCCGCTTGCCAGAGTGAGAGATTCTTCACGATGCCGGCTTGCCCGACAAGGCGATTATCGGCCTTGGCTCGGATCCGCAGTACATCCGAAGCCGCCAGCTTTTCGCCGAAGACCAATTCGTAATGCCCCTGTGACGAAGCATGGCGATCGAAGTTGGCTTTCTGGCTTGCGGCCGCATTCGCGCCGCCGCGCAGGGCATCATTCAGGTTTGCATAGACCATGAAGCTCGGCTCGTTGCCGCCGCTGCGCCAGTCAGGAACGAAAAGCGTCCCAGCAGAAATGGTCGCTGTCTGGATGTCGGGGCGCGCGACAAGATAGTCGCATGCCAAAACGAGAATGTTAGAATTCTGAACGCGCCGCACTAGCGGACTGATCGTGCCGTAGCGGGAAGTAGCCAGGGTTTTCAAGAACGCTTTGCTCATCTGCTTTTTCCTCCGTGTTGTTTGGTTTTGGTTTCGATCCGCTCAAATTACACAAAAAGGCGCCGGCTGTCAACCCTGCGCCCCTCCTCACCCTACCCTCTCCTTGATAAGGAGAGGGGTTGTATTAATCCGGTTCGGGAATGTCGTCGAGCCAGCGCTTCAGGTGCAGCGTGGCGCGGACGTCGTCTTCGTTATAGTCGATGATGTCTTGGAGGATCTTTTTAGCCTTGACCGCGGTTTTTTTATTATCCTTCAATTGCAAATACTGCTCATACCAAGTGATCGAATTGGCGCCGCCGGCGGCTTTGTGGCGCCATTTGAAGCCGAGCTGTTTGGCAATGTCTTTGAGCGAATAAAAATAGACCGGCAACGCGACGGACTCGCACACGGTGGTCAGCAGATTGAACATCTGCTTTTCCAATTTCTCGATCGCTTGTTCATCGCCGCCGTAGCGGTTCTTCATGCGATTCACGACCGTGCGCTCATAGGTGCCGTAATGGAAGATTGGCGCATCCGAAGGAAGCGTCCGAACGAATTCGAGAAATTCGTACCACGCGGTTTTTTCGTCGTCGGGGGTGGGGGCCAAAAAATATTCGTACTTGCCCTTGGCTTTCCCCTTCGCGACCAGCATGCCAAAAAGATACTCGACGCCGCGAAGCGGATCGCCCTCAATGTCGAAATACAATTCCGTTTCCGCGGTCGGCAGCGGATTCTTCTGGATGACGATCAATTTTTTCTCATGCAAGGCCCGGGCCTGGCGCTGCAGCGCTTCCAGCTTGCGGCGGCTCATGCTTGAGACCGCTTGGACCAGGTCGTCGATATTCGCGGTGGCGAGTTCGGTGACGGTTTTAATGCCGGCGTCATAGAGTTTGGCATGATCGGAGCGGCGGATCTTGTAGATCAGGCAAATGTCGTCGCAGGCTTCGGCGTCGCGCTTGCACAATCCGAACCACGGCGATTCTTTGCAGGCCGAAGCGAGGAACGGCGCCGGCTTTTCGCCGGCAATGATCTTTTCGATCTCGCGCAGCGTCAAATGCATGTCGTCCAGCACCTCGTTGATCCTGACGTCGACCGTGCGCAGCTCGGCGTCGATCAAATGCCCGTACTCCGGCCGCACGCCCTGGAGCTTTTCCAAAATAAGCGCGTAAAAAGCCAGTTGGAAACGATACTCGTCCTTAACGTCCTCGGTGCGTTCAAGATGCGACGACTTGATGTCGTACGGCTCGTAGATGTAATCGCCGAAAATTGAGCGGCGGCCGAGCGGCAAGGTGGTCCGAAACAGCAAATCGGGTACGCCAACCCAAGCGCCATCGATAAGGCGCCCGTGATAAATGATCCGGCTCCCCTTTTTCATGAGCTCAAGCGTCTGCTTGAACAATTCGTCCTCGTCGCCATACTCCGGCACCTCGTCAAAGTCGCCGTAGTTCTCCACGACGTTCTTTTCATGGACAACGCCGTGCTCCCAAATCTTCTGCGTCAATTCGTTGACTTCGGCCTTATCACTCTCGTCGCCGTGCGTATCCCAATACACCCAATGCGGACAGCGCAGGTGTTTGTAGAACATGGTCGCCGTGATCCGCGGCGGACCCTTGGGGCGGGAGATTTTCTTTTTTGGGCGCGCGGCGGGCATTAGATAAGCGGATGAAGGACGGTATAAACGGAAGCAAACGCGTTAATGACGACCAGAACGGTGAACGAGAACGGGCGGACGATTGCCGGCGGCAGTTTGTCCGGATCGAAATCAGGGAATTTTCCGCTCGGGTCGTGAACCAGCAGCGTGCCGCAAATCACATCTTCGAGCGTTCGGCGATGCGTGTCAAGCAGCATCCACAAAACCGTGGCCCCGGCGGCGGCGTCAATCAGGATGCCGAGCACGGCGGGCACCGAGGGGAAGGCCGCCACGCGAACAAAGCCGCCGGCAATGATGAACAAGACGAAACGCGCGGCGGCGCGGCCATAACCGATGCCGTCGCCGTTGGGCTGATCCAGGCGGACGAGTTTCATGTTGAGAATGCGGCGGCCCAAGGTCACGCCGTAGCGGCCGTTCAAAATTATGAAATACAGCAAAGCAAAAACAACCGCAAAACCCGCGACCATGCTGGTGGAATACGTTTGTGCGAGCGTCGGATCGACGCCGCGCGCCACGGCGACATAGTAATAGATCTCGGGGATGATCGTGCTTGGCAGGAAGACGGCCAATTCGTCAATTACAACGGCCAAGACCTGCCGCCAAAAACTTGCGTGTTTCATATTTTTTAAGCTCGGCGTTTTTCGCCTCGCGATTCATGAATCAAGAATCATGAATCAAGAATCGGTTGGAATTCATGATTCGTGAATCTTGGATCGTGAATCGGCCGCTCAAGGCCTTAGGTCCGGCAATTCCGCATACTTGTTCGCGGCGTTCCAAAGCAAAAAGCCGCTGCTCCCGGCGTCGCGCGCCGCTTTTATCTGCGCCGTGATCATGGCCGGCGTATAGACCGCGCCGAGGTTAAAAGCTTGGAGCCACGGCCGCTGCGCCCCGATCTTCGGATGTGCCGGATCGTTGGCAAGCTGGGCAACGACCTGATTACCCTTTTTGAGCGAATCGGCGACGATCGCGTACGGTTGCGCGGCCGGATTCTTAAAGCCCAGCGTGCCGGCCGGATAATGCGAAGGATAGACCATCGGCGAGACAAAATCAAAATGCGACAACGCGTCGGCGTACCACTGACCAATACCAAGGTCCGTCTGATGCCATGTCGTAAATCCAAAAACATCGACCGAAATAGGAATACCGGCGCCGCGGAGCTCCTTGTCCATGTAGGCGAAGAATCGCCCGATCGTGCCGCGCAGCTTTTCTCGTTTCGGGTCGTAAACGGGATAAACTATCTTTGAGGTGCTGCCATCGGTGGCAAAACGAACATAGTCCAATTGCACCTCGTCGAAGCCGCGCGCGTAAAGCTCGCGAGCGATATCGGCATTGTATTTCCATGCCGCTTCGGCCGCCGGATCAAGCCAAGCCAAACCCTTGGCATCATGCCACAAACCGCCGCTCCCGACGTGCAAAGCGATCGCCGGATTTTTTTCGGCGAAGGCCGGATCCTCAAAAACGGGATAGCGGGCGATGAGGTACAGCCCGTCGCCGTGAACCGCGGCCACGACGCGGTCGAGGTCGGGAATGAGCTTTTTGACCGGCGCTTCTCCCTTAAGCGCGGGCGAACTCGGTTCAAAGGCCAGCGCGCCGCTGTCGGCTTTAACGTCCAGCACGACCGCGTTCGCGCCCTTGGTTTTGACCGCATTCATGATCGCAACAAAATTTTTAAAGGTCGAAGCGGTCGAGGCGGTGAGATAAATTCCCCGAACCTCGCCGGGAAGCGGCAAATGAGGCGTTGTCTTGGCGACGGGGGCCGGGGCGGGAAGATTGGCCGGAGGAACGGCCGCCAGCTTTATCGGGCGATGCGCAAAACCGACCGCCGCAAAAGCGACCGCCGCCACGAGGCAACAGGCCGAAACAGCGCCGATCAAAAGCGGAAGGCGCCGATAGGAAGTTTTTTTGATCTCCGGTGTTTCCACATTTTTAAAGCGCTAAACGCCGAAGGCCGGCGCGATGATCAAAACCGATCCGTCCTTTAAAACGCCATCCAGATCATTGTTATAGCCGTTAACGGCGCCGCCCGAAGCAAGCGAAGCGACCGTCGACGGCGCAACCGTACTCACAAATTGAAGCGCCAGGCCGTTCACCTCGCGATCGTAGTCGGAGAGCGGATGCGCAACGTTATCCAAAACGACATTCATCTCATTCCCGCCCGACTTATAGACAAAACCGGACGGAACGTCGTTTGCCGCAAGCGGCGCGCCGACGGAATAATTGACGAATTGCGACACGTCAACATCGCGCACGCGCTTCGACCAAGCAGCTCCGTAAAGCGCGATCGCCTGGGCTTCGGTCGGGATCCAGCGCAGAACGCCGTAAGGCTCGACGGCGTAAGTTTTCGGGTCGGATTGGATCTTCACCAAATACGTGCCGGCGCGGACCGGCACGACATGTCCCAAGCCGATGTCCGAAAGCTGGTCGGCCGGCACGGTCACGATCCCCTTAAAATCGGGAAACCATGACGCGTAGGTCGTGGCGTCCGGAAAAACGTCGCGCTTGCCACCCAAGTACCAGTAAACCGCCGATGAAGCCGCGGTCTTGACCCGGTCGCCGGGGACCACAACGGTAAAATGTTTGGCTTGGCTTGAAACGGTCTTGCCGTCGGCCGTGACCGATGAAACCGTGAACGAATAACTGTAACCGCGAACCAAGCCGGAGACGGCCACATCATGATCGGTCGCGCCGGACAAACTGCCGGCGGCGATCGGGGCGGTCAGCTGCGGCGAAGAGACAATAACCGCTGATGCGCTCACCACGTCGGTGCTCCAGACGATGTGCGCTCCGTAAATGACGGTCGAGCCGGTGTTGGTGGAATTCCAATTTTCGATCCGCGGCCCGTCAACAATTTGCGGCTGGCCCGACGTGGCCGCGCTCCCCAGCGCGACCGCGACCTGCACGGTCTTGGCATCGCTTGGATCGTAGGGGTCGGCGTATTTGGCGAAAATGATGTCATTCTGGCCGACTTCAATCTGGCCGTTCGCTTGCGTCGCGGCGCCTTGATGCACGACGAGCGGGGCGGTCGTAAAGACGCCGCTCGCGGGCGTGGTCTCTTGCATGTTAACGACCTCTTTGTCGCCGCCCACGGTCGTGATCGTGAGCGCTCCCGTGACGATCTCGGCGACTGCGCCGCGACGGTTAAGGTCTTGATCGTCGACGCGGAGCACAAGCGTTCCGGAAGAAGTTTTTATGGCCGAAATGTCGGAGCCGGAGGCATCAAGCGCGCGCAATGACGCGGCCGGCGAACGGATGACGCCGTCGGTTATCGTTCCCGCATTCGCGATCAAGCCGCCGGGCACGCTCAAAACATGTCCGCCAAGGTTAAAAGTCGCGCCGGAAGCGACGGTAAAGGTCCCGTTAACCGCCGTGTCGCCCATGAGCGAAAAAACATTGTTTCCCGTCACCTTCAGATTGCCGTAAACGGCCGGCTCAATGCTGACGCTGCCGGCGGCCGAACGGTACTCGACCGTTGAACTCGAACCGGCGGAAAAATTGCCGCCGCTGGCGTTGAGCGGTCGCCCGGAGGCGCCGACAAGAACGATCGTGCCGCTTCCGACCGCAAGCGTGCCGCCGGAAACAATGATCCCGCCCGCCGCAGTCAGCGCATGTTCGCCGATCGCCAATGTGCCGTCGGTTATGCTAAGTGCACCGTCGACATTTAGATCGTCACCCGCTCCGACCGTGGCGCCAGAAGAAGCAACGGTCAAACCGCCAAAATGCTGGCCGCCGGAAATGATCGTCTTATTTGCCGCGCCGTTAAAGGTTATCGTGTCCGCAAGAACCGAGACCGTACCGCCGGTAATATTCCAGTTCCCGGAGATGTTGATCGGCGAAACGCCGGCCGTGAACGTGCCAGCGGTCATAAAAAACCCGCCGCCAAGATTCAAAGGCTGGCCGCCCAGGTCGAGGCTGCCGCCGTTCAAATTCAAAGCCCCGGAAACAATGAGCGGTGACGACAGCGTCAGCGCGGCAGAAGTGGCGAGCGACGAAGGCACGATCCCCGACAAATTCCAATTCACGCTGCCGGACGGCAAAGTGACGGCATCGCCGGAAACCGGAACAACGCCGCCCTCCCAATTAAGCGGGCTGGAAGCGAGAGTATCGGTTGCGTTTCCGACCCAAGCATGGCCGGTCGCTGAAGCCGCCGTTGCAACGGAGGCAAGCGAAAAAACAAGAGTAAAAACAAAAAGACGCGCGTATTTCATATGGTATTTTCTACGCTTCCAAGTATATCGTATTTATCGGGCTAAAGCTATTGACCCGACTCGAGGCAACAAGTAGTGTTTATAAACAATGGACAATGGACAATGGACAAATCCGTCGAGCTTAGCTCGACAAGAATTGTTCATTGTACGTTGTTCATCGTCCATAAATTATGAAAACCGCTGAAGCCGTCACCGAAGGACACCCGGACAAAGTCTGCGACCAAATTGCCGATGCTATTTTGGACGCTTATTTGTTTCGCGATCCGGCCGCGCGCGTGGCGGTCGAGGTTTTCGGTTCGCACGGATTGCTCGTCATTGGCGGCGAGGTGACGAGCGAAGCGCAAGTCGACGTTGAAGCGGTGGCGCGCAAAGTTTATGCGGACATCGGCTACCCAGACGATATTGAAGTGCTCGCCAATTTGCACCGGCAATCGCCGGAAATTGCCGCGGGCGTTAATTTGGGCGGCGCCGGCGACCAGGGAATAATGCACGGCTATGCGACCAGCGAAACCAAAGAAATGATGCCGCGCGCGTTCGTGCTCGCGCAAAAACTCGCTCATGGTCTTGCCGACCTGCGCCGCCTTGATCGTGATTTTTCCTGGCTCAAGCCCGACGGCAAAACCCAGGTGACCATGGACGGCGGACGGATCGCGAACATCGTCGTTTCGGCCCAACACGCGCCGACCATCACGGCGGCGGCGATGAAGCCGCTCTTGATCGCTTCGCTCATCCGGCCGCTCGCGGGCGATGTTCCCGACGCCGCGATCATGGTGAACCCGGCCGGCAATTTTACCGAAGGCGGCTTTGTCGCCGACACCGGACTCACCGGACGCAAGATCATCGTCGACGCCTACGGCCCGCACCTGCCGGTGGGCGGCGGCGCGTTTTCCGGCAAAGACGCCACCAAGGTCGACCGCTCGGCCGCGTATATGTGTCGCTTTGCCGCAAAGAACATTGTCGCGAACGGCTTGGCGAAAAATTGCTTCGTCTCGGTCGCCTACGCGATCGGCCAGGAAAATCCCGTCATGCTCACCGCCAAAGGCGACGGCAACAAAGACCTCTCCCCCATCTTGAAACAGCATTTTGATTTTCGCCCGCTCGCGATCATCGAACGCCTAAAACTGCGCCAGCCGATTTTCCAGCGCACCGCCTGCTACGGCCATTTCGGCCGCGAAGGCTTCCCATGGGAAGAGATCGTTAGTTTATAGAACTTAGAACGTAGACAATGAAAAAATTCTCCCGATCAAGGGAGAATTTTTTACTACGTTCTAAGTTCTAAGTTCTGCGTTCTAGAGAACCGATTCCTTGGCCTGCTTCGCCACGCGGAACTTGACCACGGTCTTAGCGGCGATCTTGATGGTGGCGCCGGTGGCCGGGTTGCGGCCCATGCGCTCGGCGCGGTGAACCTTGACCAGCTTGCCCAAGCCAGGGAGGGTGAACTGGCCGTTCTTCTTCACTTCCTTGAGCGCGAGCTCAACCATCTTTTCGAGGAATGAATTAACGTCCTTCTTGGACAACCCGGTCGCCTCGGCGAGTGCGGCGATCTCTTGGCTCTTGGTCATTTTGGCCATATTGTTTTAGCGCTAATGCGCTGTGGATAATTATTACTACTAAAAAGTACCAGATTTATTAAGAAAACACAAAGACTTATGAACAGCCCCCCGTCTAAAGCGCCAGACCGTCTGCCCCGTCCACCGAAATGACAACCGATTTAACGCTGGGAAATTGCTTTAGAGTCGAGGTTATTTGCGATTTTATTTCCGCCGCATCGCACGTTCCAACGATGCCGTCTTTGATCCGCTTGTCGAAATCGACATGCGCGACGCCGTTATCAACGGTGAACGAATTTATTTTCGTGCCGCCGCTGATCGAATTGAAGTAACCGGCATCGGCCTCGCTCCATGACAATCCGGCGATCAGTTCGCTGATCGCGTTTTTCATCATCGTCGATGTTTTTGGCACCTCGCGATAGAGCGGATAAACCGCGCCGCAATCGGCTGCTTTTTTATTCTTGTCGCTGTTTCCAAAATATACCCTTACCGCATGTTCAAGAATCATGGCGCTCGCGCCACTGACGGCGGGTCTGATCGCCATCATGGCCACGGCCGGACGCGCGACCGGCGAGATCGCCCAATACACGCCAACGGCCGAAAGCAGCAGGAAGCCCGTTAGCGACGCAACAAAAACTCCGGCCAATTTGCGAACCGGAAAATGATAACGCTGTTTCTTATGCCTAGTCATAAAATGATTGTTATGGTTTGGACATTATACCACTTTTTAAGATTCCAAAAAACAGCCGGGCGGCTGTTTTTTGCAAATGCTATTTTTTATTCTCGATCGTCACCTTTTTCATTACGTCACCGACCTCGATCTTTCCGACGACGTCGAGGCCTTTTGTGACCTTTCCGAAGATCGTGTATTTCGGATCCAAGCCCTGCGAATCAGGTTCCATGATGAAGAATTGCGAACCGTTGGTGTCGGAGCCGGAGTTGGCCATGGCCACGATCCCCGGATCATAATTGCGCGTCACCGGTTCATCTTTGAACTGATAGCCGGGCCCGCCCATGCCGGTGCCGGTCGGGTCGCCGCCCTGAATGACAAAGTGCGGAACGACGCGGTGGAAGGTCAGACCGTCGTAGTAGCCGCCCTTGGCCAACTCGATGAAGTTCGAGGCGGTGAGCGGCGCGTCGGGCAGGAGTTCGAAGACGATCGTCCCCTTGTTGGTTTCGATCACCGCTTCTTTGTTGGTCCGTTCGGCTTCGGGCAAAACGGTCGGGGCTGGCCAGGTTTTCATAGTTTGTTTAGGGTTAGTTATTGGTTCAGAGGTTGACGCGTTGACATTTTGCTGATCGGGAACGACGACCGACATGGCGCTCTTGTCGAAATTGAGGTTAACGTCGGGCGCGGCGCCCGGTTCCGACGGAGATGTCGCCGGCGCGCCCGTGCACCCGGCCCCAAAAAGAATAAGACAGGTGGAAATAGCGATGAGTTTTTTCATATTTTTTGCTCCTCTCCTATTTCTAGGCGAGGGTAGGCCTGCCCCGCGAAGCTTCCGCGGAGTGGGGGTGAGGTAAGTATCTAGAGTATAATAGAAAACTCCTTATGACAATTGTGAATAAACGGACTACTGTTATCATCGTTCTTGCCGCCGCGCTTGCGACCGTCAGTAGCGCGCTTATTTTTTCCGGTGCAAAAATACCCCTTACTCCCACTTCGCTTCGGCTTCGCGGGACATGCCACTTCACTTCTTCAGCCACGCGGGGCGAGGGGGGCGATAAGCACTTGGCCACGCTCATGTCGCCGGCGTTTTATGACGAAGCGTATAAAAACGCGCCGCCCGTCGTGGCCGCGCCGTCGGACACGGCCGGCGGCATCGTCAACCACCATCTGCTGGCCGCGCCGCTCTTGGCGCAATTTTTTGAAGGCCTGAAGAACCAAAAAATCAAACACCTTGTTCTGGTCGGCCCCGATCATTTAAGCCGCGGTTCGGAACCGATCACCATTTCCGCTGAAACGTGGGGCACGGCTTACGGCGACCTTCGCCCCGATACCGCGCTCATCGATCAATTGTCCAATGAGGGCCTTGCCCATATTGAAGAGTGGCCGTTTGATTATGAATTTTCCGTCGGCGGATTGGTCACCTTCGCCAAACGCTCGCTCCCCGATGCCGACGTCGCGACGATCATTCTGCGCGGCGACGCTTCGAACGAGGCGCTCGCCAAACTCGCCGCCGCCCTCCCCCGCTCGTCCGACACGCTGGTTGTCGCGTCGCTCGATTTTTCGCATTACCTCACTTCCGACGCCGCCGACTTTCACGACCTGACGAGCCGCGCGGTCATAAGCGACTTTGAAATTAATAATTTTAACAAGATCGAGATCGATTCTCTCCCGTCGCTACGCGTCGCCCTGCAATACTTCCAATTGCGCAATGCGCTTTCCGACACGCTGGTCGCTTCGACCAACAGCGCCAAAATTACCGGCAAGCTCGACGCGCCGTCCACGACCAGCTACCTGAACCAATATTTTTCCGTCGGCGCTAAAACGCCTTTCGCCGTCCAAACCTCCCTCTACTTGGCCGGCAACAAGACGATCGTTTCCGACGAAGACCGCTTCATGCGCGGCTTCATGAGCTTCGATAACGGCTCAACCCTCCCCGCCGCCATCAAAAAACCCAACCTCGCCGTCGGCATTGCGCAATACCCCGGCAAAACCGTTTACTACCTCTTCCCGATCGCCCACGATAAAACCGGCGCGCGGCTTATGACCGCCGCCGAAGAAAAAGCCTATTTTAGACAAAATAACATAAAAGAGAGTATAGTTACCGACAATCATTAATTGCCATTTATGAACAAAGAACGAATACGAGAAACGATCATCCCTATTTTGGCATTCCTGGTCGTCGCCGTCTCGGCGGCGCTGGTATTGCAGCTGTCCGGCAAAAACAAGCCGGCGCCGGTCGCCGTGGCGCCGATAAAAAATCAAAATGAAAATTTGCCCAGCGCTCAAAACACCCCTCCAGTTGCCACAAATACTAATACCATTGTCATCCCTGAAAAACCGACGCCGATAACGATCAACTGGCTATCAAATTCACAGCCGATCGAAATTTCAAAGATAAATGCGCTCTTTAATATTAAAGATGCCAGTAGCTCTGACAACTTCTCGAACTATCCGCAATTCTATTCCGTTGGAGCCGTCTCGTCGGGAACGTATGCAGGCGACAGCCTCTATTATTTTTCCGACACCTGCAGCGTGGACTCTTGCGGCATCACCGGCCTCGCCATCGCCGCGCCGGAAGAAAACAAACTGGTAATCGCTGATAAATATTCCTCGACCGACGAGCTGACGCCGGAAAATTTCAATAATAATTATTATCCGGACATATTTAAACTGGCCGTTCATGACCCGAATATTACGATTCCCGACTTGGCCGCGCCGGAAACGATAACCATAAAAAATTCCGCCTATACCGCCGTCCGAACGCGAAATGCCGTCGGCGCGCCAAATAACACCACGGCTACCGCAACGATCGGAAAAACATCGGACGGATTGGATATCTATACTCCGACCCCGAGTCAAGTGAACATCAATCAAACGGACATTCCTGACAATCTGGATATCCGGTTAAAGAACAGTGAGTTCGTTCCCTACGAATTGATCATTCCCTTTTATGCCGATAAGCGCGTCCCGGCGATAACATGGAACGATAAAAGCGTAAATGATGTCGACTATTCGCCATATTCATATACTGGCTGCGGCAATGATTCGTATCTCAGCGAAGTGTCGATCCCTTCATCATTTCTGACGCCGGCTGGAAAAACATCGAACGGCGAGATCATTTACGTTTATAAGAACAGCAATCGCGCAGAATTGAAAAACACATACGATCTCTGGAATACATGGAGTGCCAACAACAATAAAAAACCGTCATATTCGGAATTTCTTGCCATGCGCCCGTATATTTTCTGGATTGATCCGTTCGGACGAACGATTCGCTGGGCGCGACCCGACCTTTACGGCGGTGCCGAATGCGGCAAGCCGATCGTGTACTTGTATCCGACAAAAGCCGAATTTGTCAGTGTGAAGCTTGGAAACAACATTAGCGTAGAAAAAAGCGAACCGGCGTACGGCAAAGGCTGGAACGTGACCGCCGAACCGAACGGCACGCTCACGACCGCCGATGGCCAAACCTATCCATATCTTTATTGGGACGGCAAAGGCGCGACTTATCCCGAACAAACGACAGGCTTTGTTGTGGCGCGCAAAGATGTCGCCGCGACTTTCAAAGAAAAACTCGCGCAACTTGGTTTGAACGCTAAAGAGATTTCCGATTTCAACGACTTTTGGCTGCCGATCGTCTCGAAGAGCCCATATGCCTTGATCTCGTTCGTCCCGCAAGCCGAATGGAGCAAAGCCGCGCCGCTAGCAATCTCCCCCGCCCCGCAAACCGTGATCCGCGTCTTCATGGATTGGAAGCCGCTTTCCGAACCGATCGAAGTTGCGCCGGAGACATTGCCACCAACCCCGCAGCGCACCGGCTTCACCGCCGTCGAGTGGGGCGGATTGCTGTATAATTAGTTACACTTCGTCATCCCGAATCACAATAAGGGATCTCAAAGTCTCTAAAATAACTACGAGGTTCCTCGCCCTAGACAAAACGACCACACGGGCTCGGAACGACGATAAAAAACATCCCGCCCAAAATGCGGGATGTTTTTCGACAAAAAGCGAACAAGGACGTATACTTAACGACGATTATTAAACGGTTTTTATGAAAAATGGAAGGACGCAAAAAATCATTATCGCCGGATTGGCAATTCTTTTATTGATCACCTCTTCTGCACTGGTGTTTAAAATTTTTTTTATTCCCTCCATTCAAATTTCACAACAAACAAAACCTGAAACCTTGTCAAAAAATAACAACGCCGATGCGCCTGCAGATAATCGCAACTTAAATGCCCAAGCCGTTGCAAACGTGCCCGCTCTTACGGCCAATGAGATCGGAATTCCCCCAAATTACCAGCCAATGATAAAAGACGGCATGGTAATTTTTACAGGGAAGCCGACAATTAACAAAGATATGGACATCTGGGTCACGGCGATCGATGGCGCGGCTGATCCGATCAGCCGCTGCAATCCAAATTGCGCCGCAAATTCTAAAAATGGAGAAACATGGACGATTTCAATTCCTGATTATGTTTTTTTAAATGGCAATGATTCCATCCGTCTGGCATACGTCATTACCTCGGAACAATCAAGCTATGGGAAAACCGATATAAACTTCGTTTTGAACATACCCGAGTTAAAGACGATCTCGGTCGATTGGATGACATCGCCACAAACGGTGCCAGTTAAAAAAGTCTCCGAATATATCGGTACAGCCATCAAAAGTATATCGGAAACAGCCTCCGAACCAGGATCAAATGAACCTTCGTACGTGTCTGTTGGAACGGTAACGGGCGGAAAATACTCCGGCGACAAAATTTTTCGTATCGACAATGCCTGTACCATGGGCTGCGTATCCGTCGCCGTGCTTGCAATCGCCGATGGCCAGCAGCATAAATTCCATATTTTAAAGCGCTATTCGAACTATTGGGATGATCCGGAATCGCCTCTTGCAAAAATATCCGACGCCGACGATTACACGAGCATTACCGATCTGGAGGCCCCTGCCGTGATCAAACTTAAAAAAGACGGATACACGCTAACCAGAATGATGTCCGCTATCGGATTGGCCGATCAAAAAGACGCCAAAATAATCGGCGAAGCGGCAGACGGCACAAACATCTACCAATACAGCGATAACCGGCCGTCGATCCGGCTCAAAAACGGCGAATTGATAAAATATGATATGTCGATTCCGTTCTACGACACGCGTATTCCGTCAATAACATGGTTCGACGGCACAACGAGCGGCGATGATTATACCCTAGAGGCGCAAAGCGGCTGCGGCGGAACGGCCTGGATGGTTAAACCTGACAATTTTGACGCATCCAAGCTTGTTCTGTCAGGACAGACGGCAACCAATGAAAATGTGTATTTCTTAAATGATCATTCTGACGCCAAGGATTTATATAACGCATGGCTTGGATGGATGCCCTCTGAAAAGACAACTTATGAACAATTCCTCGCACAAAAACCGATATTCTATTGGAAAGACCCCTTCGGGCGCTGGATCGAATGGAATAAATCAACATTTTTTCCCCAGGCCGAATGCGGCAAGCCGGTCGTCTATCTCTACCCGACCCAGACGGAAAAAGTTGCTGTTAAACTTGGTAGCAATATCACCATCACTAAAAGCGAACCGGCGTACGGCAAAGGCTGGAACGTGACTGCCGAACCGAACGGCACGCTCACGACCGCCGACGACCAAACCTATCCGTATCTTTATTGGGACGGGATCGGCGCTTCATACGAAACGCCGACAACAGGATCCGTTGTCGCGCGCCAAGACGTTGAAGCGACATTAAAAGAAAAACTCGGCCAACTCGGCTTGAACGCCAAAGAGATTTCCGATTTCAATGACTTCTGGCTGCCGATCGTCTCGAAGAGCCCATATGCCTTGATCTCGTTCGTCCCGCAAGCCGAATGGAGCAAAGCCGCGCCGCTTAGCATCTCCCCCGCTCCCGATACGCTGATCCGCGTCTTCATGGACTGGAAGCCGCTTTCCACGCCGATCGACGTCGCGCCGCAAACCCTCCCCCCGACCCCGAGTCGCACCGGCTTCACCGCCGTCGAATGGGGCGGGCTGCTGTATCGATAAAATAAGAACGACAAAACGAAGACAAACCAAAAAAGACCATCGCCGGATGGTCTTTTTTGACCTTCCGTTTTGGTACAGTTTTTCTCGACCGAGAAAAACTGTACCAAAAATTTTCCCGCTAATTTTCATACGATTTATAAATCCTCACCCATTTATTGATCTTTAAAATATCGACAATTCGCTTAATTCCCGCGCTCACTTCTTTTTGGATGCACCAAACGCTCCGTTGATGATAAACGAAACCGATCCGTTTCAACATGTTTCTGAATTGATCGCGAGCGGCGTGAGCGGCTTCGGGAACATCAAAAACCACCATGCAATATTCTCCGGCGCGCAGCATGGGCGACCGGCTTTTTAAAACAGCTTCGATCGCGGCTATTTCGCCGCTCTCTGTAAGCGTTTCTACCACCAAACGGCCGATCTCCTTGCTCTCGATCCACCCTTTCTTTTTAAGCCTATTGAATGCATGGCGATACGTCCGATGATATTCCTCACATTCAGCGAGGTATTCGCGTGCATCTTCGATCGACATACCCGTGCACAGACTTTGATGGCTTCGCAAAAAATTCATATCATCGACCAATTCGAACATGCCGATCAAAATGCGCGCGGCGGCCGTAAGCGATACTACCGCCGCCTTTTTTGCAATTTTTTTGATCTTTTCTTTGTTCATAGTCTAGGACAGTTTTTCTCGATCGAGAAAAACTGTCTCATTAAGGAAAGGGTTGATGAATTGATAAAAAAAGAGCGCCCGGGCGGGAAATCCGCCCAAGGCGCTCTATTGCTTTCAAGTCGCGACCATTTTTTTAATTGTCAGTCCGCACTCGCATGCCGCTGTGGCTGTCGTTGCGGTTACGGTTGCGGTTGCGGCTCTGCCGCTTGCCAAACATGGTTGCGGCAACGGGATTCTCCGCCGACGCAAACGCAATTCTATTGCTGCGTATCAATGCCTTGCTGGACGGCTTCAACCGGGCCGGTCTTGTGGCTGGCTAAATACCAATAGATCCCGCCAATTAAAACAATGACGATGGCGAAGACGAGTTTTAGTTTACTGGTTTTTGAGATCATTTTTCTTCTTGGCTTTCTTCAGCTTAAAGAATACCACCACCAGTGCGGCGATGACAACTGCGGCGGCGATGAGTTCGTCGCCCAGGCCCATGTTCCAAAGGTATTTGGCGTGAACGGCGAAGTCGGCCAAACCGTTTTTCGGCGCCAACACTGGCGCGCATGACATGCCGTTGTCCGGCGCATAATCGACCGTTAAACGCGTCGCGTCTTTCTCGGCGATGCCGACCTTCCAGTAGGCCGGGGCCGTTTTGGGAACTTCCGAATACGGGATTTCCAGCTTATAGCCGTTGTTATCGATCGAATAGGTCGCCTTGGTCGGGACGGTTTCAAAGGCATTCACCGCCTTGTCCAGCTGTTCTCTCGTAATTTTCCAAGCGCCGGCGTTGTAAACGATCCCGTAGACCGTGTCCGCCCCAAGGCGCGGCCCGGCGGCGGCATTCGTGTCCATGCGGCCGTCGACGTCCAAGTACAGCGCGGCTGTGACCTGAAGCCGCGGGTTTTGCGCGGCCGGATCAACCGTATTGATCGAAACCTTCCAACCGTCGACGCCGGCAACCATTTGCGCGCCGGAAATATCAACAGCATCGGAGCCCGTGATGAGCGGGCCCTGAAGCGAAACCATGTCGCTTATATTGTCCAAAATCAAACGGCAGTCGGTCATGTGGATGGTTGGTTATCAGTCGCCGCTTGCGGTTCGTCCCAACGATGCAGCGGGGCATTTTTATCGAAACGATTGTTATCAAGACGGTTTTTTTGATTAACCATGACCGCGCGAACGCGAAAGGTCGCCGGCGTGCGATAGCGGGTGACGTTCCTGTTGGTTTTGCGGGCGTAGTTTTTCATTATCTTTTTTACGTTATGGTGTTGGTCGCCTGAACGGCGACGAGGCGACACTAATATACGAATGCATGCGAATGATACCAATGATGTTACTGCAGGCGAAGCTAATTAGTTTCATTCGCATGCATTGGTGAATTGGTGTCGCATCGCTGGCGTTCAGCCAGCCAACTCATTATTTCAAAACTACCAGGACCCGCCCCCGCCTCCCCCGAAGCCGCCGCCGCCAAAACCGCCTCCTCCAAAACCTCCGCCGCTACCGCCTCGGGCGGATGGCGCCGTGGCGAGCGAGCGGCCGATCGACGACGTTGCCGTCGTGAGCGTGTTGGCGAAAATGAGCGGCGACCAGCCGTTCATCATTGTCCCCCGGTACCATGAGGGCGGCTCTTTGTCGATCCCCTCGAACGCCCCGGCCCACTTGCCAACGACATCAAAGATCATGGCGTACGGCAAAAACGCTTCAAAAATATTTTGTTTTTCCTCCCACTGCAACTTGTATTTTTCCGCCTTGGACAAATATTCCTTAAAGCCCAGCGCTTGCGCGTAGGCGGCGGTGCCTTTGATCGTGCGGGCGGGCATGAAATAACCGAAGGCCATGATGATCCCGCCAGGCAAGAGCAGCGAAAAAAAGGCGGTCGGGCCGTTAATCCCTAAGATCGAAACGATCAGACCGTAAAAGAAAGCATAAACAAGGATGAGATACCCGATCCCGGCGCCGACATAAGCCGAGCGCACTGCCGTCGGATTTTTCGCGAACCAGCCGCGACCCACGGCCGCCGCCGCCATCTGCGCTTTGGCCGCGGTTGCGGTCATGTAAAATTTATCCTTCAAATCGGAAAGATCGACGACGCTTCCCGCCGCCGCCCCAGTGCCGAACATTCCATTAAGAATATTAGCCTCGTAATCGGAAAGCGTCGCGTCGTCCGCCGCCGCTTTCTTCAGTTCGAAAGAGTAAGACGACGAAGGAATGATGATGTTCGTCGACGCGGTTTCCGTGATGTTCAAATATCCTTTTACGGCCAGATGAATGATGGTGGCGGTCAGGTCGCGATTGTCGGTCCGTTCCGAGAACAAGACCCCGAGCTCGGCCGGGTTGGCGCCTTCCGGCGGCTCGTATTGGACGACGATCGCGCCCTCCGGCTTGGGATCGCGGCCGCGCTTCCACCACAGGAGGAACATCCCGGCAGCAACAATGATCGGCCAAAAGACGATCCAATTGTCGGCGAGCCAATCTTTTATCTCCTGAACCGGCGACGGCGCCACCACCACGTTCTTCGGCCAGCCGACGACGATCGTGAGCGGCTTGCCGCCCGTCACGCTGAATTGCGCCGTGCTGTCTTCGGCGCCTTGCACGCAATCGCCGGCGACGGTCGAACCCAAGGCAGTGAAGCATTTGGTTTTGATGTCGGAGGCCTTGACCGTCCCCGGCAAAATGACCGTCGTATTTATCCGCTCCGGCATGCCGAGGTCGCCCCACGGCTCGGTGATCGAATTCCAATAGAGTTCGTCATGATCGTTCAAGTAAAGCAGGGCGCGCGAAACCGAATAAGTTATGACATAGGTCGCGGGACCGGTGACATAAACGTCCGGATCGCCGATCTTCACTTCCTCCATGTCGCCGACCAATGATGTCGAATAATTCAGCGCCTTGCCGCTGTCATCGGTGACGGAAATTATTTTTACGCGCAGATCAAAGGGATTGCCCGCATCAGTCGAATACTTGACCGGAATGTCGCGGAAGATCCCGTGGCGCTGATCGGGAAAATTAACATCGACCGTTTCTTTAATTGTCAGAACCGAGGTCGGGCCGACTTGTATCTGCTGATCGAACGACGAAAAACCGCTCGCCAAGACGGGGGTGGCGGCGATGAGTAAAACGGCAGTGAATAATATCGAGAATAATTTTTTCATCTTACACACGTTGATAATAACTAAATGCTAACAACAGCGATAATAACTAAATGCTAACAACTAAATTCCAAAGAAAATTCCAACGATCAACCGACAACTTCCAAAAACCAACTTTTTTACTTTTTAATTCTTGTTTTTTGGATCTTTCCTTGGAATTTAGTTGTTAGTTGTTAATACTTATTTAAGGTACTTCGCCTTGGCGGCGTTATGCTCGGCGAGGGTTTGCGAGTAGATCACCGTGCCGTCGGGCGCCGTCAAGAAGTACAAGTATTTGTTCGGCGTAGGCGCAAGCGCCGCCTTGATCGAGTCGAGCCCGGGACTGCAGATGGGCGTGGGCGGCAAACCGGCATGCTTGTAGGTGTTCCACAACGAGTCGACGCCAAGATCCTTGGACGAAACGGACGGAGAACTTTTCCCGGTGGCGTAATTCACCGTTGAGTCGAATTGGAGCGGCATGCCCAAAGCCAGCCGGCGCTTGACGATGTCGGCGACCTTGGCCCGGTCGGCCGGATCTTTTACTTCGCGCTCGACGAGCGAGGCGATGATCAGCGTTTCGTAATCGGGGGCCGGAGAAAGCGCGGCAATCTTGGCCGTGTAGCCGTCGAGCATGCGCCGCACCACCGTTTCGGCGGCGGTGGCGGCGTAAAAACGATAGGTGTCCGGGAAAAGATAGCCTTCAAGATTATTATTAACCGGCTTATAGGCAAGGAACGGATAATCGTTCGTGAGCGTCGCGTCGAAGCTGCCCATTTTTTCCGGCGCGCCGGTGACCTTGTAAAGGTCGGCGCTGGAGCCGATGATCTTGTTTTGGACCAAACGATCAGCGATCTCGCGCAGTCCGAAACCCTCGGGGATGGTGACGCTTATTTCCGGCTGGCCTTGCACGGAAAGCGTTTTAAGCGCGTCAAAGGCGGACATGCCCTCCTTGAAAATAAAGGTTCCGGCGTGGAAATCTTTGAATTTTCCGGACAGATCCGCCACGGCCGTAAAAACGGCGTTCGAAGAAATAATGCCTGACTTTTTTAAAATATCGGCGATCTGCGCAGTGGTCATGCCGTTGCCGATCACGATCGGTTCGGTAAGCGCGTTGGCGGCCGGTTTTTTCAAATAAGCTTCATACGCGGCGGCGGCGATGGCGAAAATGATAACAAGCGAAACAACGGTGCTGATGAGTTTTTTCATATTATTTTGGGAGGATGATGCGCAGTGTGCAAAATTTTATGAACCAGCCGATGGACAATGAAGGCGCAGATCAGCCCCAGAAAAGCGCCGGCGACAACGTCGGAAAAATAATGCACGCCGACAAAAACGCGGGCTAGCGCGATAACGGCGGCCATCGCCAGCAAAATGCCGCCCCAGCGGCGGTCAGCTTGATAAACGGCAAACGCCAGAGCGAAAGCAATTGTAGCATGATCCGATGGGAACGATTTATCAAGCGGCGATTTACTGATCAGCAGGCGCGCATCGGCGAGCGCCGCAAACGGGCGCGGGCGGAAATATAAAAGACCGATCCCGTCGCTCGCGAGCCAGGCCAAGAGCGCGGAGACGGCCGCTGACGCAAGAACCAAGAGGCGGCGGCGATCCCGGAGGAAAAACGCGACGACCGCAGCCGCTTCGATCCAGATCAGAACGGAAGCGCAAAAAACACCCAGCCCGTCGAGTACCGGCGACACGCCGACCATCCTTTGAATGCTGTGAAAAATGGCTGTATCCATCGGATTCATGATCTTAATGCATCGGCAAAATTGCGTCCAGGCGAAGATCAGCGAACATTGTCGCTTTTGACGATCTCATCATCGATGCGCGCCACGGTTACCGGTCGAAGGCGAACCGGCGCCGCGATCACTTCGGGCTTGCGCGAACCGCGCAGATCGAGCGGGAACGACTGGGTTTTCCAATATCCTTGCCTGGTGGCGGTCAGATAAAAAACATTCTGCCCGACCACGAAATTATAGCGGCCGCGGCTGTCGGTGACGCGCGTTTCGATCAATTTGTTGTAAGGCGAACTGAACAGGCGGACCACGGCGTGCGCCAAAGGATGGCCGGTTTTTTCATCTTTGACCGTCCCCCACTCGGCCGGCTGCTTCGGACGCGATAAGCGGCGGAAAATAAGATAAAGCGTCAAGTTAACGATGAACAAACCGCCGATCATGAGCGTCGGCTTGATGACAAAAGCGATCAAGGTAAGGGTCAGGCCGATGAGCGAAACGGAGTAGCGGAGATTGTTTCGCACGAAACGTTTGACGAAATCGCGATCGTTAAGATCGGCGCCGGCCGGATCAAGCGGCATTGACGGATTGATCACCAGCCCCGAGGCGGGAACGCTGAATTTTTGTCCGAAGTACAAATTGGCGAAATTGCCGTCCTCGCGCTCCCCGGCCATTGAAGCCGACGGAAAAACATATCCGGGCTTTAGCGCTTCAAGGCGGTAGGTGCCTTTGTTGACGAAAAAGAAAATGCGGCCGGCTTTGTCGGTGACGCGCGTTTGCACCACCCGCTTGGTGTTGTCGTCGATCAACCGGACGATCGCCAGGTCGATCGGCATCTTTTTTTGCGAATCATAAACCACGCCCCAAGCGTAATCCTTGCGCTTGCTTAGGAGCAAGAACGGCTGGGTCAGAAGCAGGAAAAACAGCGCGCCAATTTGTCCCAAGGCGCCGGCGGCGCTGGCCGCCGTGGCCGTGGCCGAGACGGCGGTCTGCACCGCCGACTGCACGGCGACGCCGGCGGTGGCGGCCGATGATATTCCCGAAGCGGTCGAGATCACCGCCGCCACAGTGGAAACCGGCGCCACCACATTGGTTGAAACGGCATCGACCGTCGGGTCGTTACGGACAGTGTTGATGGTCGAGGCGGCCGTATCCAAGACCGGCAAAACCTCGGTCGTAAACCGATCGGCGGCCGAAGGCGCGGAGCGCGCCAAAATAGCCGCCGCCTCCGCCGGCGGCGCCGGCTTATTATTGATCGGACCGGCGACATAGGCGCCCGCCGGAATGCCGTTCACCGGCGCTTCCAAAACAAATTCAACGCCAAAAGACGGACAAACGGCGAGAATACAATGCGTGCCGTCGCCATTGTACGAATAGTAAAGATAATCCGAGCCGCCGCCCAAAGGGTTCACCGGAACATTTTGCAAATAAACATTGCCTTTGGCGACGGAAGAAAACCCGCCCTGCGACAACACGGTCGCGTTGCCCTTCCCCAGCACCAAACCGCCCGCATCGGACGATTGATCGCCGGGGTAGCCTTCATTGTCGCCGTAAAACAATTCCATTGCCGTTCGGAACGCGTCCATATCGGCAAGCCGGCGGGCATTCCTGGCCCTCATGCGCGAACTCGTAAAACTCACCGTTGCAATGCTTGATAGCAAGCCGATGATGGTCATGACAACCAGGAGCTCGACCAATGTAAAACCGCGGCGATGTTTATTCACCATGGCTATATTATAATAGAAAAACCAAGAACCAACAACCGGATTCCAAGCAATGTTTGGAAATTGGTTCTTGGTTCTTGATTCTTTACGCTAAGTATTTATTTCTGACAGACCGGACAAAAGAACGTCCCTCTTCCGGCGAGTTTGATCTTTTTAATGCGCCCGCCATCCTTGCGCAAACACGGCTCGCCTTCGCGGCCGTAAACCTTGAGTTTTTTTTCGTAAGTCCCCGGTTCCCCTTTGGCGTCGACGTACGAATCGGCCGACGTGCCGCGATGCTTTATCGATTCGCTCATCGTCGAACGGATCGCTTTCCACAGGTCGGAAAGTTCCTTTTTGTTCAGCCGACCCGCCGGCCGCGCCGGATCGACGCGCGCCAAAAACAGGGCCTCGGCGGCATAAATATTGCCGACCCCGGCGATGCAATTTTGATCCATGAGGAGTTGCTTGATCTTGGTCCGCGGTTTTTTTAGAAGGCAAGCCGACATTATCGGCAAGCCAAACGACGGCAAAAGCGGCTCCGGCCCGTATTTTTGCTTGGCGACATAGTCTTCAAGCTCCGGCGTTTTAAATATTTTTAAGTAGCCAAAACGCCGATAATCCTCCCACATGATCTGGTCGCCGTTCGATAATTTAAAAATAACAAAAGTATGCTTGAACGGCGGCGCCTTTTTTCCCATCACCAAAACGCGCCCGGTCATCTTTAAATGAATGGCGATCGAGTTATTGTTGGAAAGATCGATCATCAAAAGCTTGGCGCGGCGGCGAACCGCGACGATCTTCGCGCCGAGCGTTCCCTTCTGCAAAACTTCGGCGCTGACATTCAGGCGTTTGGACGACAAAACTTCGGTCGCCTTGATCGTTTTGCCGACCACCGATGCTTCAAGCTGCCGGCGGATTGTTTCAACTTCTGGAAGTTCAGGCATGGCTTTTTACTTAAACGTGGGGGCTGGCTGAACGCCAGCGTCGCGACACCAATCTACTAATGCATGCGAATGAAACGAATTAGCTTCGCCTTGCAGCCCACTCATTTGTATCATTCGCATGCATTCGTATATTAGTGTCGCCTCGTCGCCGTTCAGGCGACCAATTCATTGTTTTAAAATTAAATCAAAGCCCGCCCCGTCATTTCATCGGGCTGCGGCAGATCCATGATCTTCAAGACCGTCGGCGCGACATCGCCAAGGACGCCGACCGGTTGGACGACCGAAAGATCGGAGCCGACACCCTCGGGCAAGCCCATGTTCAAACCTTGATATTGTTTTCCGACAATGATGAACGGCACGGGCGAGGTGGAGTGTTCTTTGTCCTTGCCGCCGGTTTGCAAGTTCTTCAACTCCTCGGCATTGCCGTGATCGGCCGTAATAAGCACGACGCCATCGCGCGCAAGCGCCGCCTCGACCACCTTGCCAACGCAAGCGTCGGTGAATTCGCAAGCGGCAATGCTGGCCGCGAGATCGCCGGTATGCGCGACCATGTCGGGCGCGGCGTAATTCATGATGATCAGGTCGTAAAGATTGTCTTGAATGGCGCCGACCGCTTTGGCCGTCACTTCGGCTTCCGACATTTCCGGCTTTTGATCGTAGCTTGCCACCCGCGGCGACGGCACCAAAACCCGGTCTTCGCCGGGGAACGACTCTTCGCGCTGGCCGTTCATGAAAAAGGTCACGTGCGCGTATTTCTCGGTTTCGGCAAGATGCAACTGGCGCAAGCCGGCGTCGGAGACGACCTTGGCCAAGCACTCGTTCACGATATCCGGACCGAAAGCAATATGCGTCGGCAAGCCTTTTTCGTACTCGGTCATCGTGACGAAGAAGATCCCCGGCTGATAGACGTGCTCGAACTTGTCGAAATCAGGAAGCACGAACGCCTTGGTGAGTTCGCGCGTGCGGTCTTCGCGGAAATTCCAAAAAATGATCGCGTCCTTGGGTCCGACCACGGCGAGCGGTCGGCCGTTCTCGGTGATCACCGTCGGCAAAACCTCTTCGTCAAAAACTTTCTTCTCATAGCTGGCTTTGAGCGCCTCGAGCGGATCGGTCGCTTTTTCGCCGACGCCCTCGGCAATGGCGCGGTAGGCTTTTTCCACCCGATCCCAGCGATTGTCGCGATCCATCGCGTAATAGCGTCCGCCGATGGTCGCAATGCGTCCGACTTTGATCCGCGCCATCGCTTCGGTCGCCTTCTTTATGAAATCGACGCCGGAATTGAAGATCGTATCGCGGCCGTCGGTGATCGCGTGAACAAAAACATCGCTCACTTTTTCTTTGGCCGCCAGTTCAAGCAAGGCGACCAAATGGTCCTCATGGCTGTGCACGCCGCCGGGCGAAAGCAAACCAATGAGGTGCAGGCGCGACTTGTTCTGTTTGACGTATGCGATCGCGTCGAGAAAAGCCGGATTCGTTGCAAACGAGCCGTCAGCAATGGCTTTATTGATCCGCGGCATGGTCTGGTAATAAACGCGCCCCGCGCCGATGTTCAAGTGCCCGACCTCCGAATTTCCCATCTCGCCCCAATTAAGGCCGACCTCGGAAGAGGCGGCGGCGACCGTCATTGACGGATAGCCGGCAATAAGCCGATCCATGACCGGCGTTTTCGCGTTCGTTATGGCATTTCCGACCGAGTCCGGCGCCACGCCCCAACCGTCCAACACCATCAAAACAACAGGCTTTGGTCTGTTTATTTTTTCCATAGTTTAATCTATAATACCATACTATGACGGACACGACCGCAATCAACGAGATGGCCAAGCAGATCATGGACGCCTGCCGCGTTCTATCGCTGGAACTCAAAGCCGTGCAGATCAAGAAGACCGATCTCGTCAAATCCATCCTTAAACGCGTCGAAGCTGAAAAAACTTCCGACGTTGAAAGCATAATTAAACAAATGATCTATGAGCGCAAGAAGCAGAACTAACCCCGACTCCGTCATGGATCCCCTTCCCGACGAAGCGAAGATTCACGACAAAGCGAAGGATACGGCGAAAGCCGATAAAAAAGAAGCGCCGAAGGGCGACAAGGAAAAGACCGTTGAGCAGGCCGCCTTAGCTTCAGCTATCGAATCGCTTAAAGAGCAGCACGACAAAGCCAAAGCAACAATCGATGAACTTACCCGCCTGGAAAAAGGCGAGGTTGGCGGGGAAAAGGATGTCAAAGTTAAGCCCGAGGAGAAGAAAGCGGCCGAAAAAATTATCGAGGAGGCCGAAGAGAAGGTCGACGCCAGCCATGTTTTAAAACTTGCCGGCACCCTTGAAGACCAGATGGACGCTCTGGAAGAATTCAGCGACAAATTGTTCCAGCAACATAAAGAAGAAAAAATGTCGGCTAAAGATGCCGAGCTTTATCAGAAGCTTTACAAGGTCGGCTCAACCCAAGATTCCAAAACCGGAAAATATTCAAAGATCAGCGACAT
>Ga0265314_10000857_pt1 | contig 36107 bp, 31 predicted proteins | sample 4126metaG_FD_203106 | JGI IMG/M metagenome (GOLD analysis project Ga0265314, IMG submission 203106) | Rhizosphere microbial communities from Carex aquatilis grown in University of Washington, Seatle, WA, United States - 4-1-26 metaG | ecosystem: Host-associated > Plants > Roots > Rhizosphere >...
CTCCGACCGCGCCTCGATCAATCCGAAGATGTTCAACTCCTTCGTCGACGGCACCAAGTCCGGCATTGAGATGACCGCGGTGTGCAACGCGACCGGGCTGCTGCCGCAAAGCGACGGCCTGCATTTTCCGCCGGCGACGCGTTTCGAACTCGCCGACGTCTGCAAGCCGAAAAGCGACGGCGGTACCCTGGAGCAAGCGGGCGTCACCGAGGTGACGTCTTCAGTCTATCGCGACGGCCGCGACGTGCCGTATCATCTGGCGCTCGGCACTTATGTGGTGTTTGAGGGCGACACCGACTACGCGCGCAAGTGTTTCAAGGAATACGCCATGCTGCCTGATAAAAACGGGAAATATGCCGCGTTGTATCGGCCCATCCACATGATCGGGCTGGAGCTCGGCATTTCGGTCGCGAGCTGCGCGCTTCGCAAAGAGCCGACCGGCGCTCCGACCGCTTTCCGCTCCGACGTGGTCGCGACCGCCAAGCGCGCGCTGAAGGCCGGCGAAATGCTGGACGGCGAGGGCGGGTTCTGCGTCTGGGGCAAGCAAACGCCGGCGGCGGTGTCGCTCAAGGGTGAGTTATTGCCGCTCGGCCTGGCGCACAACGTCAAGCTCAAGCGCGACATACCGCAAGGCGGCGCACTGAAATGGAGCGACGTCGCCTACGATCCCCATGATTCCGCGGTCAAAGTCCGTCGCGAAATGGAAGCGACGTTTGGCCGGCGGAATGAGCGGGCCGAGGCGGTGTTATAGCGCTAGCTGCACGAAAAAAGATAAATCCGGAGAACGATATGATGAAACGCCTGCTCGCTGCATTGTTCATGGCATTTGCGTTAGTCGTTGCGCCTAACGCGCGCGCCGAGGACACAAAGCTGTCGGTCATCGTGTTTCCCGGCGTGCAGGATCTGCCGATGTTCGTGGCGCAAGCCAAAGGCTTCTATGCCAAGCGCGGGCTGAACGTCGATCTCAAGTTCACCGTGAACTCGGACGAACTGCGCGGCGGGCTGGCGGAAGGCAAATACCAGATCGCGCATTCGGCGATCGACAACGCCTTCGCGCTCAAGGACAAGGCCAATGCCGATATCGCCGTCGTCCTCGGCGGCGACAACAGCTACAACCATCTCATCGTTCAGCCCGAGATCGCGTCACTCGCCGACGTCAAAGGCAAGACCGTCGTCGTCGACGCGATCAACACGGCTTACGCGTTCCAGCTTTACGAAATGCTGAAGCAGAAGGGCGTCAAAAAGGGCGACTACGAGATCAAACTCGCCGGCGGCACGGCCCTGCGGCTCGATGCCATGCTCAAGGACAAGTCCAATGTCGCGGCGATGATGAACCCGCCGTTCTCGACGCGCGCCGTAAAGGAGGGCCTCAAGGACATGGGCACCGCAGCCGCTGCTCTCGGCGCCTATCAGGGCTCGTCGGCTTTCGTGCTGCGGCCCTGGGCGCAGGCCAACAGCGAGACGCTGGTGAAGTACATCCAGGCCTATATCGAGGCTTGGCGCTGGGCCTTTAATCCGGACAACAAAGCCGAAGTCGTCAAGATTCTGGTCGAACGCCTGAAGCTGACCGAGGACGTGGCGACGCAGGCCTTCGACGGCACCAAGAACGATTCCGCCAAGGACGGCGCCATCGATCTCAATGGCGTCAAGAACGTCTTGAATCTGCGCGCGGAGTGGGAAGGCGGCACGCCGGCTTCGCCCGACAAATATCTCGACCTGTCTTATTACAAGAAGGCCGCGGCCGGGATGTGAGGGGCCATTTTGTGCATGATCTGGTCCGAAAACCGGTTTCCACTTTTCGGGATCATGCGCTATTCGACCTCGATGGTGCCGTCGATTTTATGCGTCAGCGAGACGTCGCCGATGGTCAGCACCATCTGCGCGGCGACCGATTTCTTGCCCTTGAGCTTGCCGCTCGCTTCGGCGGCGCGGATCGCCTTCTCGATTTCCTGCTGAGACGTCACGCCCACGATCTTGAGGAATTTGCGCAACGACATGTTGAGGGCTTCTTCGTTCATGGCGGCCTCCGTCCGGGGAATCGTTGCCGGTCATCATAGGCCTAAAAGGCCTTGAAAAGGCGCTATTCGGGTCGCCATTGACCCTCGGCGTCCCGTGGCTATTATCCCGGCGCGTTGCCCCCATGGCGGAACTGGTAGACGCGCCTGACTCAAAATCAGGTACCGCAAGGTGTGCTGGTTCGATTCCGGCTGGGGGCACCACTTTCCACGCGACCGTCCCGCCCGCGCGCCTCATGCGCACAACTCCGGCTCAAGCTCTTCGTCGAGATGTTTTTCGACAAAGGCCTGAGCGCCGGCCGTCAGCGGGTGCTGTGCCGCGCGAGCGCGTTCAACGATAAGCCCGGCAATATCCTCCGAGACGTTGCGCGCCCAACCTTCGTCGGAACTGAAGGCGACAACTTCAACCGGCTTGTCGTATTCGCCGCGCAGGATGCCCTGCACGACATCATGCTCGGTCATCACGGACGGGGTTTCGACGTAAGCGAGGCCCATCTTGCCGAAATCGCACATGATGAGGTGAATGGGATCGCGCGAGGGTGCCAGCGAGGGACTACGCATGTGAACGCTGCCTTTCGCGTTCCGCCGGAATGATCGAAGGGCTTTCGGCGTCCGGATCGATCAGCGCCATCGCCACGTTTACGTCTTCATCGCCGAGAATTCTTGCCAGGCGCTCGACCGTGCCCTCGGCGCTCCGGCGGCATTGCACATCGCGATAGCATCCGATCTCCAACCGGGCGAGGCGAACCGCCTCTGTCAGCGCCAGCAGCGCGTTCTTCATTTTCATGCCCGTACTCCACGATCGACGTCACAACACACGCGACTCAACGTCGTTTACCTTTGAGCGTTCCTAGTGGTTCGGGTCGTGCGGCGACACAGGAGGGTTCTTTTTTTGTTCTGGCGGGTTGACTGGAATGCCAGCGAGCGGCAGAAGCGCAAGATGAACGATTATCTCGCGCTCGCCCGCCGCGACCCGCCGCTATCCGCCGCCGCGATTGTCGCCATCGTCGGCGCGCTGACCATCGCCGCGGTTTATTACGTCCAATACGTCATGCTGCTGGCGCCATGCCCGCTCTGCCTGGAGCAGCGCGTGGCTTTCTATGTCAGCGTACCGCTCGCCGCCTTGCTGTGGCTTGGCGCAAATCAACGCGTCAGTCACGGCGCGTCGCGCAAGGTGCTGACGCTGGGCTTCATCGTCATCCTGGGCTTTATGCTCTGGAACACCGGTTTGTCCGTCTATCACGCCGGCGTCGAATGGAAATTCTGGCCGGGCCCGACCGACTGCTCCGGGCCGATCAATAATATCGGCTCGGTGGGCAACCTGATGAACCAGCTCCAGCGCATCAGCCTGGTGCGCTGCGACGAAGCCGCCATCCGAATTTTCGGCATTTCGCTCTCGGGCTACGATGTGCTGGTATCGTTGTTCCTGGCGGCGGTGGCCGCCTGGGGCGCCAAAGCCGCCTGGGCGCGGCCGGATGAAAACGCATAAAAAGCTAGAGCAGGGTTATGGAAATTCTCATCATCGGCGGCGGCATCGGCGGTCTGACGCTCGGCCTGATGCTGCATCGCGCCGGCATCGCCTGCCGCATCTTTGAGGCGACGTCCGAACTCAAGGCGGTCGGCGTCGGCATCAATATCCTGCCGCATGCCTCGCGCGAACTCTGCGCGCTCGGCCTCGAGGAGGCGCTGGCCAAAGTCGCGGTCACGACGCGCGAATATTGCTTCTACAATCGCTACGGCCAGTACATCTACAGCGAGCCGGCCGGAAAGTTCGCCGGCTACGACGTGCCGCAGTTCTCTATTCATCGCGGCGATCTGCAAATGGTGTTGCTCGATGCCTTCACCGAGCGCGCCGGTGCCGACAAGGTCAAGACCGGCTGGCGCTGCACGCGCGTCGAGTATGATGGCGACGAGGCAGTGGCGTATTTCGAGGACGCCAACGGCAATCCGTTGCCGCCGCAACGTGGCGCCGCCGTCATCAGCTGCGAGGGCATCCATTCGGTGCTGCGCAAGACGCTGTATCCGAACGAAGGCCCGCCGAAATATTCCGGCGTCAACATGTGGCGCGGGGTCACGCGCTGGAAGCCGTTTCTGTCCGGCGCCAGCATGATCCGCATTGGCTGGCATCACCCGGCCAAGCTGCTGATCTATCCGATCCGCAACAATATCGACGCGGAAGGCCGCCAACTCATCAACTGGGTCTGCGATATCGAAACGCCGCAATATCAGGCGCGCGACTGGAACCGGCGGGGCCGTCTGGAAGATTTCTTGCCGGCGATGGCGGACTGGAAATTCGACTGGCTCGACGTGCCGGATTTCATCCGCAGCGCCGACGCCATTCTGGAATATCCGATGGTCGACCAGGATCCGCTGCCGCGCTGGAGTTTCGGCCGGCTGACCTTGCTCGGCGACGCCGCGCATCCGATGTATCCGAGGGGCGCCAACGGCTCGGCCCAGGCCATTCTCGACTGCCGGGCGTTAACGGACGCGCTCGTCGCCGACCCCGATACGGTCGCCGCCCTGAAAGCCTATGAGGCCAAGCGCTTGCCGGAAACCAGCAAGGTCGTGCTCGCCAACCGCAGCGCCCCGCCGGACGCCATTCTGCACGAGGTCTTCCGCCGCACCGGCGACAAGCCGTTCCGGCACATCGACGACGTCATCAGCCGCGAGGAACTGGTCGCGCTGTCGGAGGGCTACAAGCGTGTCGCCGGTTACGACAAGGCCAAGCTCGCTGTCAACTGAGGGGCACCCTGAAATGATAACGACCACGAATGAGGAGGCGCGGGTACATCCGCCGTCGCCTGCTTTTCGTGGCCGTTTGTCGCGCAGGCTTATCGCCGCAGCGACCGATGACAGAGCCTAACTCGGCTCGACATCATCATGGAAACGGATATAGGGAACGTTTGTTCCATTTCAAGGTCAGGGGCTATGGCAAATTCAAACGCTTATACCGCGACGGCTAAAGCCCTGCATTGGACTGTCGTTGTCCTGCTGATCGCCCAGTTCACCTTCGCCTGGACGATGCCGCATATCGGTCGTGACACGCCGGTGACAACCCTGATCAGCCTGCATTTCACCTTCGGCATTATTATTCTTGCGGTGGCGATCGTGCGGCTCGCCTGGCGGCTGACCCACGGCGAACCGGCGCCGCTGGACGGCATCCCGCCGTGGCAGACGGCTACGGCGGCCATCGTGCACTGGCTACTGTATCTACTGTTGTTCGTGGTGCCGATCCTCGGGCTGATCAACGCCTCATGGCGCGGCATGCCGGTGGTCCTGTTCGGGCTAGAACTGCCGGCTTTGGTCGCCAAGCGCGCGCCCGGCTGGGGCTGGACTGGTGACGTCCATGGCCTGTTGGCGAATTATTTGATGCTGGCGCTGGTCGGCCTGCATGTCGCCGCCGGCCTCTATCACTACTTCGTCCGCCGCGACGGCGTGCTGCAGCGGATGCTGCCGAACCGATAGCCTACTCGTAGCGCAACGCCTCGATCGGATCGAGGCGCGCGGCTTTGCGGGCCGGATAATAGCCAAAGAAGATGCCGACCGCGGCTGAGAACAGGAAACCGCCCGCGATCGCGGTGACCGAAAGCGGCGTCGACCAGCCGAAAATTGCCGAGATAGCCAGCGACACGGCGGCGCCCATGACGATCCCGGCGATGCCGCCGGTCACGCTCAGAAACACGGCCTCGGCAAGAAATTGCAGCAGCACATGCAGCCGGCGCGCGCCGATCGCCATGCGCAGACCAATCTCGCGCGTTCGCTCGGTCACCGAGACCAGCAGGATGTTCATGATGCCGATGCCGCCGACCAAAAGCGAGATCGAGGCAACCGCGGCCAGCAGAATCGCCATGATGCGGCTGCTGCCTTCGGCGGTTTCCGCAATCTGGCTGAGGTTGCGGACCGCGAAGTCATTGTCTTCGCCCGGCCGGATACGGTGCCGGCGCTCGAGCAACCGCGTGATCTGCTGGACCGCGGCCGCAACCGCGGTCTGGTCAACGGCTTGAACGAAGATCTGGTTGACGTAGCCAACCAACCGCGGCTGCAAACCATAGGGGTTCGGGGGTGCTGGATAAATCCAGGTGTTGGTCTGAGCCTGGGTCGGCGCCGCGACGCCGAGCACTTTGCGCTCGGCGGTGCTGAACGGGATCATGACGAGATCGTCTTGGTCGGTGCCGAACGCCGATTGGCCCTTGGCCGCCAGCAGGCCAATGACGCGCAACGGCACGCTTTTCACCTGCACCGAGGCGCCAATCGGATTGTGATCGGCACCGAACAGCTGCCGCGCGACCGTTTGTCCGAGCACCACGACCAGTCCCGCCTGGCTGACGTCGTCCGCTGAAATATTGCGCCCGGCCGCGATGCGCCAGTTCGTCAACGGCGGATAATTGTCGCTGACGCCCTGGATGCCGGTGGTCCAGTTTTGGCCGGAATATTGCACCTGGCCGGATTGCCGGATCAGGTAGCCGACGCTGCCAACCGCGGGAGCCTCGCGCTGGATAGCCTGCGCATCGTTGACCGTCAGGGTCGAGGCGCTGCCCGTGCCGCCCCGAGAACCGCCGGTCATGATGGCGCCCGGCAACACCACGACGAGATTGGTGCCGAGGCTCTCGATCTGTTTGCGCACCGCCTCGTTGGCGCCCTGGCCGACCGCGACCATGGCGATCAAGGCGGCGACGCCGATAAATACGCCCAGCATGGTGAGCGACGAACGCATCTTGTTGCGGTTGATCGCCTGCAGCGCGGCCGCCATCACCATGAGAGCGAAGGCCACGATGGCCGCGAGTTGGCTGCCGGATTGCGGTATTTCCTTCGATGGAGGCCGCGGCGCCGCCACGGCGGGGGACTTGCGCTTGCGTTCGTCCGAGATGATCTGGCCATCGCGCATGGTCAGCACGCGATCCGCATAAGCGGCTATGTCCGGTTCGTGGGTGACGACGATGATGGTGACGCCATGGTCGCGGTTCAGCGTGGTCAGCGTTTCCATGATCTCGTGCGAGGTGCGCGAATCGAGATTACCGGTCGGCTCGTCGGCGAGCAGCAGGCTCGGATCGTTGATCAACGCCCGCGCCAGCGCCACGCGCTGCTGCTGACCTCCCGACAATTGGCCCGGCGTATTGCGCTCGCGTTCGGCCAGGCCGACGACTTTCAGCGCGGCGCGCGCCCTTTCGGTGCGCGACAGCGGCAGTGCGACGTTTTCAATGGCGCTGGTGCGCGCCAGCAGGTTGAAGCTTTGGAAGACAAAGCCCAGACGCTCGCTGCGGATGTGCGCGAGTTCCGGCTCGCTGAGCTGCGCCACATCGACGCCTTCAAGACGATAATGCCCGCTGCTCGGCCGGTCGAGGCAGCCGAGGATCGACATGAGCGTCGATTTCCCCGAACCGGACGATCCCATGATGGCGACGAATTCGCCGCGTTCGACGGTGAGGCTGACGCCGGCAAGTGCGGCAACATCGACATCGCCGGCATGATAAATGCGCGATACGTTGTCGATCCTGATGACGGGCTCGGACACGTCAAAACCGCATGCGCGGCGTGGCCGTCTGCGCGCCATCGGCGCTGCGCCGCTCGGCGACGACGATGCGATCGTCCAGCTTCAGGTCGCCGCCGGCGATTTCGGTAAAACTATCGTCGTCCAGGCCCGTCGTTACCGCGACGGCCACGGGCTTGTCGTCGCGCAGCACCCACACTTGTTGACCGGCTGCCGCGGTCGAACCGGCCGGCGCGTAGCGCAGCGCCTGGTTCGGCACCCGGACCACGTCGTTGCGCTGGTCGATGACGATACGGGTCGCCGCGGTCATGCCCGGCTTCAAAGCCAGATCGGAATTATCGACGCTGACGACGACGTCGTAGGTCACGACGTTCTGTACCGTCTGCGGCGACTGCCGGACCTGGGTGACAATGCCGCCGAACGTGCGTTTGGGAAATGCATCCACGGTAAAGACCGTCTTATTGTTCTCTTTGATGCCGCCGATATCGCTTTCGCTCACATTGGTATCGACCTGCATTTTGGTGAGGTCGGTGGCGATCAGAAACAGCGTGGGGGTTTGGAAACTCGCCGCAACGGTCTGCCCCATGGTGACGTTGCGTGACACCACGGTGCCGTCGACCGGCGAGATGATATCGGTGTAATCGAGATTGACTTGTGCCGCGTCGAGCGCGGCCTGGCGTTCCTGGATGGTCGCCTGATCGAACGTGATCTGCGCTTGTGCCTGATCGGAGGCATTCTTGGCGTTGTCGACCGCATCCTGAGAGACCGCGTGGGTCTGAACCAGTTTACTGGCGCGGTCGAGGCCCAGCTTGGCATAAGTGAGATTGGCCTTGTCCTTTTCGAGTTGCGCCTTGGCGATCGCGAGGTTGGCTTTGTTCTGATCGACCACGGACTGATAGGGCCGGGGGTCGATTTTCGCGCAGACCTGACCCTTCTTGACTTGGGTGTTGTAGTCGCACTGCAACTGCTGGATGACGCCCGAGACGTAGGTGCCGACGATGATGGTCAGCACCGGGTTGACGGTGCCGGTCGCGGTCACCGTCCGGGTCACCGCGCCACGGGTCACGGCTGCCGTGGTGTAATGAACCGTTCCGCCAGTGCCGGAGAACCACCAGCCAAGGCCGGCCGCGGCGAGCGCCGCCAAAGCCAGCGAAGCGGCGACGATCCAGGCTTTGTAGCTGCGCCGGGCGGGCGGCGTCACGGAAGGCGGCTTAGGAACCAGGACGACTGGGGCCACCGGCTCGGTTCGCGCGGTGCCGCTCGCTGCAGGTTGGCTCATCATTCATCTGCCTGTCTTGCCCCCATCAAAGGCTAGCGGACCGGCAGGCAAACCAATTGATAAACGTCAAATTCCGCCAAATTGGGCGGCGGCCACCGCTTGGCGCGGCACCCGCCAGCAACCAAGCCTCAAGGCTCCAACTCGCTGTCCCAATAGAGATAATCCAGCCAGCTTTCGTGCAGATAGTTCGGCGGGAATAGCCGGCCGTTGCGGTGCAGGTGATGCACCGTCGGTTGATACGGCATCTGCGCCGGGAACATCCGCGCTTCCGCCATGGTCAGGCTGCCCTTGCGCAGGTTGCAGGGCGAGCAGGCGGCGACGACATTGTCCCACGAGGTGATGCCGCCGCGCGAGCGCGGGATCAGATGGTCGAAGGTGAGGTCGTCCCGGTCGCCGCAATATTGGCAGGAGAAGCGGTCGCGCAGGAACACGTTGAATCGGGTGAAGGCCGGATGCGTCGAGGGCTTCACGTAAGTCTTGAGCGACACCACGCTCGGCAGCTTCATTTCGAAAGTGGGGGAGTGAACCGCGCGGTCGTAATTGGCGACGATGTTCACGCGGTCGAGAAACACCGCCTTGATGGCGTCCTGCCACGACCATAGCGACAAGGGGTAATAGCTCAACGGCCTAAAGTCCGCGTTGAGCACCAGCGCTGGAAATCCGCTCGAAGAAACGTGAACGTTCAAAGCGACGCTCCCAACCTCCTCAAAGGCTGCCGCCACGCAGCTAACGCCCTAGTATAGGGGCAGCGTGACAGACTTGTGAAGTCGATAGAACGGGTTACCCCAAAGCGGCTCAGCGCTGGCGGGCGAACTGCTTGGCGAGGAATTCAGCCCCGTGGCGCAGGCCTTCCTGGTCGATGCCGTGGCCAATCCCCGGCGAGACATGCCATTCCGTGGGCACCTCCAGCGCAGCCAAGCCCTGCGCGGCATGCATGAGCGCCTGGACGGGAATCACCTGGTCCTGGTCGCCGTGAATCAGCAGGACCGGCGGCCGGCTGGCGATCTCGGCCGCGAACGTGTCCGGGGCGCCGGTCTCAGGCGTCACGAGCATACCCGAGTAGCCGACGATGGCGGCCGGCTGAACGGCGCGGCGCAGGCCGACGTGCAGGGCCATCATGGTGCCTTGCGAAAATCCGACCAGCGCCAGCGCTTGGCCCGGCAGATTGCGCCGCTTGAGTTCGGCGTCGAGGAAGGCGTCGAGCGTGGGCGCCGCAGCCTGGACGCCGTTCCAGCGTTCGTCCGGATCGCGAAACGTCAGCGGAAACCACTCGCGGCCCATTGGCGATTGGCCGCAAGGACGCGGTGCGTGCGGCGACACGAAGGCGGCGTCGGGCAACATTCCCTGCCAGGCGCGGCCGATATCGATCAGGTCGTTGCCGTCGGCGCCATAGCCGTGCAGGAACACGACGAGTTGTTTGGCATGGCCGGATTTCGGCTCAAGCCGGGGACCGTCGAGTTGCACGGCGTGCTCCTTTTGCTTTTTTCGTTTTGGGTTTGGAATTCTTGACCGACTTGGCCTTCTTGACTGTCTTGGCCTTCTTGATTTGCGGCCAATGTTTCTTGGTTGCGGGTTGCAAGGCAATGCCTTCGCGTTTCTTCACGACATGATAGTAGGCCCACATCAGATGCGCCGCCACGCCGCGCCACGGGCGCCAGGCCTCGGCGATCTTGGTGAGGGCTTTGGCGTCCGGCCGCTTGCGCAAGTTGAGTGCGATGCGCGCGGCTTCCTGCACGGCGAGATCGCCGGCCGGGAAGGCGTCGGCATGCCCCAGGCAGAACAGCAGGTAGATATCGGCGGTCCACGGACCAACGCCATGGAGACCGATGAGCGCTTCATGCGCCACGTCGGCATCCATGTTGCCAATGGCGTCGAGGTCGATGTGATTGGCGGCGACGGCTTTGCCGATTTCCTTGATCGCCTTGATCTTGTTGTTGGACAAGCCGAGGCGCTTCAGCTTTTCCGGGCGCGCTTTGCGTACGGCGTCGTGATGAAACGGATCGAAGGCGGCAAATAGCCTGGCGCGGATGGCCGCCGCGCTGGCCGTCGACAATTGCTGGCCGCAGACGATGGCGCAGAGCCCGGGGTAGCCGCCCTCGCGCCGGCGCAGGCTGAAGACGCCTGCCTTTTCGGCCACCGGGACCAAGCGTGGGTCTGCCGCGATCAATTGGGCAAGCCCGGCGCGCAGATCGTCGTCGCTGTGGAGGAAGTGGGTCATGTTCTCCTAATTTCCGCTCGTCCCCGCGAAAGCGGGGACCCCGGCTGGGTTACAATCACTGGATTCCCGCTTTCGCGGGAATGAGCGGAGAATGCATTTGGCGTTTCATATCAATCTTGGCAATGACAAATAATGCCACCCGTTTTCCGGTTTGCACCCTCGCCAAACGGCTATCTGCATCTCGGCCATGCGCTGTCGGCGCTGCTGAATGCCGATATGGCGCGGGCGGCGGGCGGCCGAATGCTGCTGCGCATTGAGGACATCGATAGGGCGCGCTGCCGGCCGGAATACGAGGCCGCCATCTATGAGGATCTCGCCTGGCTCGGCTTGTCCTGGGAACAGCCGGTGCGGCGGCAGTCGGAGCATTTGGACGACACCCGCGCGGCCCTGGCGACCCTCGAGGCGATGGGGCTGATCTATCCCAGTTTCGAGAGCCGCGCCGATATCGCCCGCCTCGTCGCGCAGCGCGGCCGCGACTGGCCGCGCGATCCGGACGGCGCGCCACTTTATCCCGGCGACGCCAAATCGATGGCGCCGGCCGAACGCGCCCGGCGCGTCGCCGCGGGCGAGCCCTATGCGCTGCGGCTCGATATGGCCGCCGCGATGGCGCGCACCGGCCCGCTGACCTGGCAGGAAACCGGCGCGGGGCCTTTAGGCGAAACCGGCATTGTCCGCGCCGATCCTGCCGCAAATCCCGCAATTTGGGGCGACGTCATCCTGGCGCGCAAGGAAATCCCAACCAGCTACCATCTGGCCGTGGTGGTCGATGATGCCGCCCAAGGCGTGACCGATGTCGTTCGTGGGGCGGACCTGTTTTATGCGACAAGCGTCCACCGGCTGCTGCAAGCGCTGCTTGGCCTGCCGGCGCCGCGCTACCACCACCATCGCCTGATCCTCGACGGCGACGGCCGCAAGCTGTCGAAATCGACCGCGGCGACGGCCTTGCGCGAGTTGCGCGCTCAGGGGGGCACGGTGGCCGAGACGCGCCGCATCGTCGGCCTCGATTGAGAGCAGCTGCCGTGCCATGGTCGGCGCGGGGCGAAGGGGCAAATGGCGAAGCTGAAGCGCAAGTTGCCGCGGAAAACGGCGCGAAAACCGAAGGATAGGCCGCCGGCCCGGCGCGCGGTCGAGGCCGCGCTCGCCGGCATCGCACATGATATCCGCACCCCGCTCACCGGGATCGTGGCGCTGGCCGAACTGCTGGCCGCCTCCAATATCGGTCCGCGCGAACGCGAATGGGCCAAGGCCATCAAAAGCGGCGCCGATCATCTCGCCGTGCTGTCCAGCCTCATCGTCGATGCCGCGCGCGCCGACAGCGCAAAGCTGGTGCTGCGCAACGAGCCGTTTTCGCCGCGCATACTGGCCGAAACCGTGGGTGAGGCGCTGATCGCGCGCGCCGGCCATCGGAGCGTCAAAGCGAACGTCGAGATATCGGGCGACTTGCCGGCGATGGTATCGGGCGACGCCTTGCGGCTGCGCGCGGCGTTGGAGAACCTCACCGATAACGCGGTGAAATTCACCCATCAAGGTAGCGTCACCTTCAACGCCGCCGCCGAGCCCGCCGCGCGCGGCCGCGTCCGTTTGATCTACACCGTCACCGACAGCGGCATCGGCATGAGTCCGGCTGAGTTGAAGCTGCTGTTCATGCCCTTCGCCCAAGCGAGCGAGCAGATCGCGCGGCGCTACGGCGGCGCCGGCCTTGGCCTGGTGTTCGTCAAGCGCATCGCCAAGGCGATGGGCGGGGACCTCAAGGTCACCAGCAAGAAAGGCAGCGGCAGCACCTTTCGGCTCGGCGTGCTGGTTCAGCGTTTCGCGGCGCCGGCTTCGACGCGGAGCAGCCGCGGCGCGCCGGCGCGACCGCTGTCCGTGCTCTGCGCCGAGGACAATCCTTACGGCCGCGCGGTGATGAACACCGTCGTCACCGAACTCGGCCACCGCATCGATTTCGTCGACAGCGGCGAGGCCGCGGTCGCGGCCGCCGTGCGCGGCGGCTATGACGCGCTGTTGATCGATGTCACGTTGGCCGGTCTCGATGGCATCGAAGCCACGCGGCGTATTCGCGCGCTGCCGGGCAAGGCGGGCCAGGTCACCGTGATCGGAATTTCCGGCCGCGGCGATGGCGCCACCGAACAGGCGGCGCGAGCAGCTGGCATGAATTTCTATTTCGCCAAGCCCGTGAGTCCGGGGAAGTTGGCGGAGGCGCTCGCCAGCCTCAAAGCCAGTGCCTAGACGTTGCTGACGCCGTTGGCGCGTTCGACGATGCGCACCACGTCCGACATGATGCGGTTCAATTCGAAATCCTTCGGCGTATAGACCGCGGCGACGCCGGTTTTTTCCATGGCGGCGGCGTCCTCAGGCGGAATGATGCCGCCGACAACCAGCGGCATGGTCATGCCGGCGGCCTTCATGCGCGCCACCACGTCGGCGACCAGCGGCATGTGGCTGCCGGAGAGCACCGACAGGCCGATGACGTGCGCCTTCTGCTCGCGCGCGGCGTCGACGATTTCCTCCGGCGTCAGGCGGATGCCCTCGTAAACCACCTGCATGCCGGCGTCTCGGGCGCGGACGGCAATTTGCTCGGCGCCGTTGGAATGGCCGTCAAGGCCAGGCTTGCCGACCAGGAAGGTCAAGCGGCGGCCGAGCTTGCGCGACACGCGATCGACCTCGCCGCGGATGTCGTCGAGGCCGTCGACGTCGTTGCGCATGGCGTTGCCGACCCCGGTCGGCGCGCGGTATTCGCCGAAGGCCTCGCGCAAGGTCCAGCCCCATTCGCCGGTGGTGACGCCGGCTTTGGCGCAGGCGATGGAGGGCGGCATGATATTGGCGCCGGTGACGGCGGCGCGCTTGAGGTCGGCGAGGGTGGCGGCGACCGCCTTGGCATCGCGTTGCGCGCGCCAGGCGGCCAGCCGCTCGAGCTGGTCGCGCTCGGCGTCTTCCGACACCGTCATGATCGAGTCGATGCCGCCGGTGAGCGGCGAGGCTTCGGTTTCGAGATATTTATTCACGCCAACGACAATTTGTTCGCCGCGCTCGATGGCTTCGAGCCGCGCGGTGTTGGATTCCACCAGCCGCTGCTTCATGTAGCCCGACTCGACCGCGACCACGGCGCCGCCCATCTCGTCGATGCGCTTGAGCTCTTCTTTGGCCTCGGCTTTGAGCGCCTCGACCTTTTTGGTCATCACCGCGGAGCCGTCGAACAGATCGCCGTATTCCAACAGGTCGGTCTCGTAGGCGAGAATCTGCTGCATGCGCAGCGACCATTGCTGGTCCCACGGCCGCGGCAGGCCGAGCGCCTCGTTCCAGGCCGGCAACTGCACGGCGCGGGCGCGCGCGTTTTTCGACAGCGTCACCGCCAGCATTTCGATGAGGATGCGCGCGACGTTGTTTTCGGGCTGCGGCTCGGTCAGCCCGAGCGAGTTCACCTGCACGCCGTAACGGAACAGCCGCTGTTTGGCGTCGGTGATGCCGTAGCGCTCGCGCGTGATCTCGTCCCACAATTCGACGAAGGCGCGCATCTTGCAGATTTCGGTGACGAAACGCATGCCGGCGTTGACGAAGAAGGATATGCGGCCGACGACCTCGCCGAATTTTTCCTGGGTGACCTCACCTGACGCCTTCACGGTGTCGAGCACCGCCACCGCGGTGGCGAGCGCGAAAGCGAGCTCCTGCACCGGCGTCGCTCCCGCCTCTTGCAGATGGTAGGAGCAGATGTTCATCGGATTCCATTTCGGCAGCTCGGTGGTGGTGAAAATCGCCACGTCCTTGATCAGCCGCATCGACGGCGCCGGCGGAAACACGTAGGTGCCGCGCGACAGATATTCCTTGATGATGTCGTTCTGGATGGTGCCGGTGAGGGCCGAACGTGGCGCCCCCTGTTCGTCGGCGACCGCGATGTAAAGCGCCATCAGCCACGCCGCGGTGGCGTTGATGGTCATCGAGGTATTCATGGTGCCGAGCGGGATCTGATCGAACAGCGCCCGCATGTCGCCGAGGTGGTTGACCGGCACGCCGACTTTGCCGACTTCGCCCTTGGCCAGAATGTGGTCGGAATCGTAGCCGGTCTGGGTCGGCAGATCGAAAGCCACCGACAAGCCTGTCTGGCCCTTGGACAAGTTCTTGCGATAGAGCGCGTTGGAGTCCGCCGCGGTCGAGTGACCGGCATAAGTGCGGAAAATCCAGGGTTTGTCGCGCTTCGGTGTATCGGCCATGGGGTGCCTGTGGTGGCAGTGTGACGCAACCGTTGTTGCATTGCAACATGGATCGCATCCTTGCGCCCCGCGGTCCAGAGCCTGGGCCGCTGGCCGACCCCGCCCGACCGACAAAGTTTCCTTAATACCCCCGCCTTACCGTCAAGCCGGTCACACCCTCCGAGTCCCGTATGATGACGAATTCCGCCGGCGGCCCGCGCTACAGCATCGTCATCCCTGTCTTTAACGAGCAGGCGGTGCTGCCGGTCCTTTTGCACCGTCTCGATCTGATGATGGGCGACCTCGACGGGCCCGCCGAGACCATCTTCGTCGACGACGGCAGCAGCGATTGCAGCGCCATCGTGCTCCGCGCCAAGGCCAATGACGACCCGCGCTACCGCTTCATCGGACTGTCGCGCAATTTCGGCCATCAGGCCGCGATCACCGCCGGCATGGCAGCGGCCAGCGGCGACGCCATCATCGTCATGGACGCCGATTTGCAGGACCCGCCCGAAGTGGTCGGGCAGATGGTCGAGAAATGGAAGGAAGGCTACGAGGTGGTCTATGGCCGCCGCCTGTCGCGCGAAGGCGACAGCGCTTTCAAGCAGGCGACCGCGAGCCTGTTCTACAAACTGCTGGGCCGGCTGTCGTCGGTCGACATCCCGCGCGACGCCGGCGACTTCCGCCTGATCGACCGCAAGGTGCTCGATGCTTTTCTCGCCATGCCGGAGCAGGACCGCTTCGTGCGCGGCATGTTCGCCTGGCTCGGCTTCCGGCAGACCGAGGTGGCGTTCCACCGCCTGCCGCGGCTCGCCGGTGAAACCAAGTATCCGCTGTTCAAGATGATGCGGCTCGCCGCGAACGGCGTCGTCGGATTTTCCGACGCGCCGCTGCGGCTGGCGATCTGGGCCGGCGTCACGGTGTCGGCCTTCGCCGTGCTTTACGCGATGTATGTCGTCGTCCTTTGGCTCGCCGGCGACAAGAGCCTGGTGGCGGGCTGGGCCTCGACCATTATCGTCGTGTCGTTTTTGTCCGGCATCAACATGATCATGACCGGCATCATGGGCCTCTATGTCGGCCGCATTCATGCCGAGGTGAAGCGCCGCCCGCTCTTTGTGGTGTCGGAAAAAATCGGCTTCGAGCGCGCGGCGTCCCCGCGATCGTCGCGGACCATCGACGCGGCTTAGTCGCGGCCCAATCTCATTTTGCTCGAATTAGTTCTGCGGCGCCCGCACGTGCACCACGGCGACGTCGTCGGCATAGACGCGTTTCCAGTCCGGCAGCCGGTCGAGCAGGCCGATCGCCGGCGTGTTCGGCGTAAACAGCGTCACGTCGATGTGGTCGTCCTGAAGAAGTTGCAGGAACGCGCCGACGTCCTGCAAACTGGTGGCGCGATCGTGACGCACGACGAACGTCTCGCCGTAGAGTTCGGTGCGCCCGTCGATGTACGGTTTCAGACCGGACGCAATCAGATATCCGCCGAAATCGTAACTGTTCAAAATGTGGGTCTTGCCGGAGGCTTTCACGGCGGCTACCGCGGCCGTCGGCGTCGTGAGCGGGTTGGGCCGGTAGTTGAGAACCTGGGCCATGGCGACGCTGGCGATGCCGAGGGTGAGCAGCATGGCGGCCGTCACGGGCCAAGCGGCGACGCGGCGTGGCGCAAACGCGGGCCAGCCGAGCTGCGGCGCCAATGGCGCGGCGATGACGAGCGGCGCCAAGAATCCGAGCATCTCGCCATAGCGGCCGTGGGCCAATGCCATATGCAAGAGCCCGAGCATCACAAGAAGCCGGACCGGCGGCAAAGTGAGGCCGCGATGGAGGGCAAAGCCGATGCCCAACAGCAGGCAAAGCTCGAAGGCGGTAAACGTCGAAAAATCCTGCGGCCGCCATTCGACGATCAAAGAAAGCGCCTGGCCGAGCCCGAGAATACGGCTGGTGACGACAATCGACTCCGGTCCGTAAGGCGTGATGCAAGCGGCGGCGACGGCCAAAAATCCGAAGCCGGCCCAACGCAGCGCCACGCGCGTGCGCTCGGCGGGCGCGGCGTTCCATAGCGCCTCCAATGCGACCGGCGCGATGAAGACGATGCCGAAGGTAAAGCCGCCATGCAGATTGGCCCATAAGGCGATCAGGGGCAGCAGCATGAAGGGCGGCGCCCGCCGCTCATCGAGGGCCCGTATGAGGCCTGCGATCCATGCGACCATCACCGGCAGAGCCAGCACATGCGCCCGCGCCACCAAATGCGGTGAGGCGAGGACGAAACCACCGACGCTCAGCACCAGGGCCGGAGCGGTCGCCAGTCTATCGAGGAGAAAGCGGGTCAGCAGGCCTTGCGCGATCGCGATCGCCGTCGCGCTGAGGACCACCACGCCGGCCCAGCCGGCGGCGGCATAGGCCTGCGCAAACAAGACTTGTGCAAGCCATTGGCTCGATATCCAGGGCGCGCCGTTCAGCGTGGCCGAGAAGGTGTCGACGTGCGGTACCTGGGCGTGGGAGACGATCCAGTCGCCGAGCACGATTTGCCAATAGGTGTCCGGGTCGTTGAGCAGACGGTTACCGACGGCCAGCAGCAAAAGATAGCAGCCTGCGGAAAGGGCGAGCGCCGCCGGCACGCGCCAGCGCGCGACGCGGTCCGCGTTCTCGACCACCGAATCGACCATTTAGGCACGTTTCCGAATACGCCTGGCGAGGCGCCTGCGGCAGTAGAGCGCGCAACACATAATTGTTGGTAAATCGGCCCCAAACCGCCGAACGGCTGCGTTTTGCGGCTTTGCGGCGACCCACGGCAATTGTTTAACGATCCCTTTCGGATCTGGCGCGGAAAGGCGTTGTTAAAGCCGCCGGGCGATGATGCGCGCTGTCCATCCGTTGGGACGAGTTTCATGAATCCATCTTCCGTCAGCGCCTCCAGCGCGGCGCCGAGCCACGCGGCGCCGAGCGGCGCCGTTGTCGTCTTCGCGTTGCTTTTTGCCGCGGCGCTGACGCCGATCCTGTGGTTCAGCATGCCCGCCATGGCCGACTATTCAAACCACCTGGCGCGCATGTTCGTCTTGAGCCGTGACGGCGGCGCCCATGAGCATCCGTACTATCAGGTGACCTGGTCGTTCGTTCCCAATCTGGCCATGGATCTCATTGTGCCGCGCGTCGGCCGTTTGATCGGCGTCGAGACCGCGGCCCGTCTTTTCTATCTGTTGAGCCAGATCCTGATCGTGACCGGAGCGATGGCGATCGAGCGCGTGGTCAAGGGCCGCGTGCATATCGCCGGCTTCGTCGCGGTGATGTTTGTCTATTGCCTGCCATTTGCCTGGGGATTTGAGAATTTCGAATTCGGTCTCGGTTGTGCGCTGTGGGGATTTGCTTGCGCTGTTCGTCTCGAGGATCGCGGCTGGCTGACGCGTCTGACGATGCATACGGCGATCGTCGCCTTGCTGTTTACTGCGCACATGTTCGCGTTGGGACTCTACGGCCTGGCCGTTGGCTTGCACGAGTTGTGGCGCGCCCGGTCCCGGCACGCCCCGTTGCCGGAGGCGATCGGCCGGCTCGCCCTGCTGGGCCTTCCTTCCCTCGTCATTGCCGCTGCAATGATCGCTTCGGCCGGCTCGCCTGGCGGCAGCGGCACCGAATGGGCCTTCGGCCAGAAATACATATGGCCGCTGCATATTTTGAGTGGCTACAGCCTGCCGGTATCCGCCGTCTGTGTCGTCGCGCTGGTCGGGCTCATCGCCGCGCTCGCGCGCCGCGGCGCCTTGAAATTCGAACAATCCGGCGCCTGGCTGTTGGTGGGCTTTGCCGCGATCTATCTCGCGATGCCGTTCAAGCTGTTCGACACCGCTTATGTCGATATTCGTGTGATCGTCGGCGCCGCGCTTATCCTGCCGGCCTTCGTATCCGTGTCGTTTCCCGATCGAGCCTGGTCGCGCCTCGCGCTCGGGCTCGTCGCGGCGATCAGCATCGTCAATGTCGGCATCGTCGCGCGCGTCTGGGCGTCCTATCGAGCCGATTTCGCCGCCGCGCACACATCATTCGAACTCCTGCCGAAGGGGGCGATCGTGCTGATCGGGCACAGCGGCGAAGGCCAGGATCCGCCGCCCGACCTGTGGGATTATCCGATGACGAGTATCCCGACGCTCGCCGTCCACTTCGCCGATGCCTTCGTGCCGAGCCTGTTCACCGATCCCGGGAAGCAGCCGGTCACGCCGCGTGCGCCTTGGCGCCGGCTCGATGTGCCCTATGGCAACATCCTGCCGGTCAAGCTTCTCAAATATATCGCCGAGCACGGCGCGCCCGCGGGCACGCCGCCGTTCGTCCGGACCTGGCCGATCGATTTCGATTATCTCTATTTGATCGGGCCATCGATCGCCAATCCGATGCCGGAACGGCTTGAACTTGTTTTGGCCGCGCCGCGCTTTGCGCTGTACCGGATCCGAAAACAGTAGCGGTCACGCGCCGGCCCGTTGGCGCGCCGCGCAAGCCGTAAAAATCCGGGTTCCGGCCGACAGCGCCTCGTTAACGATATTGCGCTGCAACATAAATTGCGTCAGACTGGTGACAGTTTGTCAGGAGGCTGACCGATGCCGGCTGTTGCGAAAGTGAGGAGCGTTGCTCCTCATAAGGATCTCTATGCCGTCGGCGAGATTCCGCCGCTCGGCCATGTGCCAGAGAAAATGCACGCCTGGGTCATTCGCCAGGATCGCCACGGGCCGCCCGACAAATCGTTTCAGCTTGAAGTGGTGCCGACCTGGACCATCGGCGAGGACGAGGTCCTCTTGCTCGTGATGGCGGGCGGTGTGAACTACAACGGCATCTGGGCGGGCCTCGGCCAGCCGATCACGCCGTTCAACGTGCACAAGCAGCCCTATCATATCGCCGGCTCCGACGCCTCCGGCATCGTCTGGGCGGTCGGCGCCAAGGTGAGGCGCTGGAAGGTCGGCGACGAAGTCATCGTCCATTGCAATCAGGACGACGGCGACGACGAAGACTGCAACGGCGGCGATCCGCTGCTGTCGCCGTCGCAACGCATCTGGGGTTACGAGACGCCCGACGGCTCCTTCGCGCAATTCTGCCGCGTGCAATCGCGGCAATTGATGCAGAAGCCCGCGCACCTGACGTGGGAAGAGTCAGCCTGCTACACGCTGACGCTCGCCACCGCCTATCGCATGCTGTTCGGCCATCCGCCGCACACGCTCAAGCCCGGCGACAACGTCTTGGTCTGGGGCGCCTCCGGCGGCCTCGGCGTGTTCGGCTTGCAGCTGGTCGCGGCGTCCGGCGCCAACGCCATCGCGGTGGTGTCAGACGAATCCAAAATGGAATACGTCTTCAATCTCGGCGCCAAGGGCGCGATCAACCGCAAGGAGTTCAAGTGCTGGGGCCAGCTGCCCCAGGTGAACTCCGCCGAATATAACGACTGGAGCAAGGAAGCCCGCCGTTTCGGCAAGGCGATCTGGGACATCACGGGCAAGCGCGACGTCGACATCGTGTTCGAGCATCCGGGCGAGCAGACATTCCCGGTGTCGTCGATGGTGGTCAAGCGCGGCGGCATGGTCGTGTTCTGCGCCGGCACCACCGGCTTCAACATCACCTTCGACGCCCGCTACGTCTGGATGCGGCAGAAGCGCATCCAGGGCTCGCACTTCGCGCATTTGAAGCAGGCAAGCCAAGCCAACCGCTTCGTGCTCGAGCGGCGCATCGATCCGTGCATGAGCGAGGTCTTCCCCTGGGGCGATATCCCGCTGGCGCATACCAAGATGTGGAAGAACCAGCATCCGCCCGGCAACATGTCGGTCCTGGTCTGCGCGCCGCGCGCCGGCTTGAAGACGCTGGAAGACGCGCAGGAAGCGGCGGTTACCGGCTAGCGGTTTCCGCTTCGAACGGATCGTTTTTGGAGCGTGGTGGCGGCGACTCGGGCGGCGCGCGCCCCAACCGCTTCTCGCGCCGTTTGGCGATCTCCGAATTCAATTCGCCGCCGTAGATGAAAATCGACGCGCAGACATAGAGAAAAATCAGCGCGATCATCGCCGACGCCAGGCCGGCATACATCGACACGTAGGCGAAGGCGTAATTGTTGAGGTAGCGGCCGAAGGCCGAGCCGGCGATCAGCCACAGCAGCAAGGTCGCTCCGATGCCCGGCACGATTTCCAAAAACGAGCGCCGCCCCGCCGGCAGCCAGGCGTGCACGATCAGCAGCGCGATCACCAAGACGACGACCGCCACCGCATAACGCGCGAAGGTGACCAGATCGCCGAGCGGTTCCAGTGTCGGCAGATATTGCACCAGCTTGCCCCAGATGAACGGCGCCAGCACCACCAGGAACGCGAAGGCCAGGATCGCCACCGCGGCCACCAGCACGTAGCCGATCGATTCCAGCCGCAGCAGCCACCAGGAGCGCGGCTCCGCCCTGTCGTAAGCCCGGTTCAAGCCGACACGCAGGCTTTCGACCCCACTCGAGGCAAAATACAACGCGAACAAGGCGCCGAAGGTCAGCACGCCGGTGCGCGTTTCGGTCAGCACGCCGGATATGTCGAAAGCGATAGGCCCGGCGACTTCCTTGGGCCAGGCCTCCAGCAGAATGCGGGCAGCCTCGTCGGCGAGTTGTTTGGAGCCAAAGAAGAACCCCGCCAGCGCGGTGACGACGATCAAAAACGGAAACATCGCCATCAGCGTCGACAGCGCGATATGGCTGGCAATGGCCCAGCCGTCGTCGGCGAGAAAATGCTGGAACGCGTCATACGCGATCCGCAAAGAAATTTTGAAAATGCGCAAAGCGCCGGCCCCGCAATCCGCTTGCCCCGCAACGGCGGGGGAACTATTCGGGCTTAGTGTAGCCGGTTTCCCGGAGTCGCGGGGCGAGAGAACGAAAATTACGCCGCCTGCACATTGGCCAGGAACCGGCGCACTTCCATGTCGAGGCCTTCGGCCTCGGTGGCGACCGCGTCGGCCAGATCCTTGACGTCGGAAGCGGTGGCCCGGGCGTCAGTGGTGGCGCCCGCCACGCGGCTCATGGCGTCGGAACCGGTGCGCGCTTCTTCGGACGCGCGGCTGACGCCTTCGGCGATCGAGGCCACCGCGGAGTTCTGCTGATCGACGGTCGCGGCCACCATGGTGGCGATGGTCGACATGTCGCGGATGATGTCGTTGACCTGCTCGATGGCCCGCGCCGCGTCTGCCGCGGCCGATTGGATCGAGCCGATTTGCAAGCCGATTTCCTCGGTGGCCTTGGCGGTCTGCCCGGCCAGCGATTTCACTTCCGCCGCGACGACGGCAAAGCCGCGGCCGGATTCGCCGGCGCGGGCGGCTTCGATGGTGGCGTTGAGAGCCAAGAGATTGGTCTGGCCGGCAATCGCCTGGATCAGACCGACCACTTCGCCGATACGGGTGGCGGCCTTGCCGAGTTCGGCCATGGTGATGACGGTCCGTTCCGCCTCCGACACCGCGCGCGCCGCGACGTCGGTCGATTTCGCCGCCTGAGACGCGATTTCGTCAATAGAGGCCGCCAGTTCCTCGACCGAACTCGCCGCCGCCGTGACGTTGTCGGACGCGGCGCTGACGCGTTGCTCGGCGGTACAGGCTTCCGACGAAACCGTATCGGCCGCCTTGTTGAGATCGGTTGAGCTTTTCTCGAGCTGGATCGAAGCCGCGCGCAGCTTGCCGAGCACGCCTTCGACCGAGTGCTTGAACTGCCCGATGGTCTGCGAAATGGTGTTGCTGCGTTGTTCCTTGGTGCGGCTGTCTTCGGCTTGGCTCTCCGCCAGCGCTTCACGCTCGATCATGGTGTCGCGGAACACGATCACGGTGCGGGCCATTTCGCCGATCTCGTCGCGCGCATGGGTCGCGGGGATACGGGCGCCGGTGTCGCCATTGGCGAGCCGCTTCATGACGTCGACGAGACCGTTGAGCGGGCGTGTAATGCTGCGTCCGATCAGCCAGCTGAGCCCGAGGCCTAACGCGACCATGGCGATGCCGACGGCGATGATGCCGGCCCGTGTCCGACCTTGCGACGCGATCAGTCCGGCCGACGCCACGTCCGCGGAGTGTCGGGCGCGTTCGATGATGTCGTCGGCTCGCGGCCGCACGCGCTTGCTGTCGATGTCGATGATGGCGCGCAACGGCTGGACGCGGTCGTAACTTTCGGCCCAATTGATGAAAGTGTCGGCGTAATTCTTCACCTGCTGCTCGAGCGAGGTCTTCATCTCGGGAGTGCCATCGATCAGCGCGAAGATGTCATTGAAGCGCTTGTAGGCGGCCAAAAATTGCTGCCGGGTCAGTTCGGTTTGGGTAATGCGATATTCGGTTTCGTGGTGACGCATGACCAGCAGCGACATCATCAGCTTGGTCGCTTCGGCCTCGGCAAGCCACGTCATGTTCTCATTGATGATGCGTTCGACCGCATTGCTGGCCGTGCGAAGTTTTTTCCGCAAGCCGGAATCGTCGGTGAAGCCGAGCGAGGTCTGTTCCCTCACCAATTCTTTGAAGTTTTCATCCAATTGCGCGAGGTCGTTGCGCAAGGCCGCGACGTTCTCGTTTTGCAGGCGATCACCGGACCCGGCGATGGTGTTAAGGGCGATCACGGCGAGCTCGTGTGCTTGTTCGAAGAGTGCCACCAGATCGTTGTTGGGCGTTGCGCTGAAGTCCTTCACGACGATGCGCATGGTCGAAAGCGCGCTTTTGAAATCGCGGCTGGCATCGGCCTGCGTGCCCGAGCGGCTAACAGTAGCGAAAGCGGTGGCGACGTTGCGCTCGCCGCTGAAATAGGTCAGCCCCGTCGCCAAGAAGCCGGCGAGCGGGATGGCCGCCAGGATGATGATACGTGTCCTGACCGACATGGCGGCGAGGAGGCGGGGTAGCCGGTTCGGAAGAGATGCAATTTTCATTAAGGACCGCCGGTTTCGGGTGAGTCCGATGTCGGGGCATGACGGAGGCACCTACATTGGTAGCAAAGCGGGAAATGGTTAATTTTGTAGCAATTTGGGCTCGGTATGCCGACTAAACCCCCGCAAACTTGGCTATTTTTGTCGCCACTTTGCTTTTGTGCACTGCACGCGTAATGTTCAGGTCAGCCGGTACTCAAACGCATTTCGACACTCCGAGGGACCCATGCCGATCGCCGCCTCCCGCGCCGCCGCCGAACCGGAACTGGTCGAACTTGCCCGCGAGGCGACCGCCGCGCTCGATGCACTGCTGGCCGACGCCACCGCGAAAGTGCGCGAGCGGGTTATTGTGGAGGGTCACCCGGTCAGCCGCCTGTTCGACCGTGAACAGCGGGCCACGCATGGCCTGGCTTGGCTTGCCACCTACGTCGAATCGGTGCGCCAGCTCACGGCCTATACCGAGCGCATGATCGCGGGCGGCACGTTCGGCGAGCTCGAAGAGCACATCGTCCGCATCGGTATCGGCGAATACATCGCTCAGATCGTCGGCGGCATCCCGATGAGCCAGGGCGAAGTGGTGCGTCCAAGCGATCTGGGCCTGTCGATGGCGCAGGTCGCCGCGCGCATCAACCGCTCTTGCGAAAGCCTGATGGCCGGCGGCAATACCGCGGAGCGTCGCGCGCGGTTGGTCGAATTGATCCGCAACGGTCACAGTGCGACGATCGGCAATGCCGGACTGGATGAGACGCTGGAATCGATCCGCGAGGAAATGCGCAAGTTCTCCGACAGCGAAGTCATCGACCACGCGCAAGGCTGGCACCGCACCAACAGTTACATCCCGCTCGAGATCATCGCGCAGATGTCGGAGCTCGGCGTCTTCGGCCTGACCATCCCCGAGGAATTCGGCGGCATGGGATTAGGCAAGGAGTCGATGTGCGTCGTGTCCGAGGAATTGTCGCGCGGCTATATTGGCGTGGGCTCGCTCGGCACGCGCTCCGAAATCGCGGCCGAACTCATCCTCGGCGGCGGTACGGCCGAACAGAAGCAAAAATGGCTGCCCAAGCTCGCCTCCGGCGAGGTGCTACCGACCGCGGTGTTCACCGAGCCGAACACCGGCTCCGATCTTGCTTCGCTCAAAACCCGCGCCGTGCGCGAGGGCGATGTCTATAAAGTCTACGGTAACAAGACCTGGATCACCCATCCGGTGCGCGCCGATTTGATGACGCTGCTCGTGCGCACCAATCCGAAAGAGCCGGGACACCGCGGGCTGTCGATGCTGCTGGCGGAAAAGCCGCGCGGCACCGACCAGAATCCGTTCCCCGCCAAGGGCATGAGCGGCACCGAAATCGAGGTGCTCGGCTATCGCGGTATGAAGGAATACGAGATCGCTTTCGACGGTTTCGAGGTCAAGGCCGAAAATCTGCTCGGCGGCGTCGAGGGGCTCGGCTTCAAGCAATTGATGCAGACTTTCGAGTCCGCCCGCATCCAGACCGCCGCCAGGGCGATCGGCGTGGCGCAGTCGGCGATGGAGCGCGCCATCGAATACGGGCAGAACCGCGTCCAGTTCGGCGGGCCGATCATCAATTTCCCGCGGGTCTCGGACAAGATCGCCATGATGGCCGTCGAGATCATGATCGCGCGTCAACTGACCTATCACGCCGCGCGCGAGAAGGATTCCGGTCGCCGTTGCGACCTCGAAGCCGGCATGGCCAAGCTGCTCGGCGCCCGCGTCGCCTGGGCCAATGCGGACAATGCCTTGCAGATCCACGGCGGCAATGGTTTCGCGCTGGAATTCCCGATCTCGCGCATCCTGTGCGACGCCCGTATCCTCAACATTTTCGAGGGCGCGGCCGAAATTCAGGCCCAGGTCATCGCCCGGCGCCTGCTCGATGGGACGAACTAAGATACCTCCGCAACGATTTGCGCCGCCTGGCGTTGACCCAGCGCAAAACGCGGCAATGGCGACCGCGTAAGATTGCGGGGAAGTCCAGGAGGTATGCTCATGTCTGAATTGTTAATTCACGCCGGTGAGTGGGTCGTGGTGTGCGATGGCGCCAAGGCGCTGCTGCTGGAAAATACCGGCGACGCCAAATTTCCCAATCTGCGCAAGGTTGAAGTGCTCGAGCATAAGGCGCTCGCCACGCATGAGCTGGGCACTGACGCGCCCGGCCGTTCGCACAGTTCACTGGGGCATGGCAGCAGCTCGGTCGAACAAACCGATTGGCACGCCCAGGAGGAGCGCACATTTCTGCTGGACCTAGTGAAGCATTTGGACGCCGCGCTTGCCGCCGGCAAGACCAAATCGCTGATCGTGGTCGCGCCGCCGCGCGCGCTCGGGGTCCTGCGCCCGGCTTACTCGCACACGCTGAAGGCCGCGGTGCGCGCCGAAATCGACAAGGATTACGTCAGGCTGCCGATCTTCGAGATCGAAAAGCACCTGACCGGCGGCGCCGCCAAATCGTAGCCCTGTCCGACCTCATCTGGCCCAAGCCTAGCCTTGCCACGGACGCTATTCGCCGCTAGCGGTGGCCGATCGTGACGGCGGTGCTATGGTCACCGCGAATCGTGTTTTGAGGCGGTGGATGAACCGGTTGGGCGTTCAGGCTCTACGTTGCGTCTCGGTCGCGGCCGTGCTGCTGATCGTTGGCGCCGCTGCCGCGCAGAACGCGCCACAGGGCGTGTCGCAGGCGCCGCCGACCGTGACGCCGCCCCCCAACACGCTGGCGGTGCCCGGCTTCTGGGATCCGCGGCGGCGGCCGGAGCGCCCCGACCTGTCCCGCATCGGCGTCATCCGCTTTCTCACCGAGACCGATTACCCGCCGTTCAACTATGCCGGGCCGGACGGCATGCCCGCCGGTTTCAACATCGATCTGGCGCGGCTGATCTGCGAAGAGATCAAGGTTCAGTGCACTATCCAGATGCGGCGCTTCGATACGCTGGTCGACGGCTTGTACAACAACGGCGGCGACGCCGTCATCGCCTCGCTGGCGGAATCGCCGGACATGCGCAAGCGGGCCGACTTCACCGATCCGTATTATCGCACGCCGGCGCGCTTCGTGGCGCGGCGCGGCGTCGAGATCGACGACGTGCGGCCCGAGGCGCTTGAAGGCAAGCGCATCGCCGTGGTCGCCGGCACCGCGCACGAAGCCTTTATCAAGACGCTGTTCACGGGCGCTGAATTGCATTCCTACCCGAACGACGATGCTGCGCGCGCCGCATTGAAAAAAGGCGAGGTCGAATTGTTGTTCGGCGACGGCATCTCGCTGGCGTTCTGGCTCAACGGCACCGATTCCGCCGGCTGCTGCGAATTCCGCGGCGGCCCTTACGTCGAAAGCCGGTTTTTCGGTGAGGGCGTCGGCATCGCGGTGCGGCGGGGGAACGATCTGCTGCGCCAGGCCTTCAACTGGGCGCTGTTCCGGCTGTGGGAAAAAGGCCGCTTCACCGATCTGTGGCTGCGCTATTTCCCGATCAGCCCTTATTGATACTCAGCCACCTGATCGCGCCGTGTGCCGCCGCCACGCCCGTTGCGAACGAGGCTTGCAGCAGATAGCCGCCGGTGGGCGCGTCCCAATCGAGCATTTCGCCGGCAACGAAGATGCCAGGATAGCGCTTCAACATGAAGCCTTCGTCGAGTTCTGAAAAGCTGACACCGCCCGCGGTTGAGATCGCGGTGGCGATCGGCTGCACGCCGGTGAGTTTGACCGGCGCGGCCTTGATGAGCGCTGCCAGCGCATCCGGCTTCAGCGTCGCCAGCGGCACGCCCTTCACCAGCGCCGCTTCGCGCACCAGAGCCAGCGCCGCCGCCGACAGATGCGTCGCCTTGCGCAGGAAGTTCGACAGCGATTGCTTGCCGCGCGGCGCCGACAGCCGTTCGGTGAGCTTGGCCGCGCCGACGTCCGGCATCAGATCGATGGCGACGACGGCGCTGCCGCCGCGTTCAATCGCTTCGCGGATCGGCGACGACAGCGCGTAGACCGCGCCGCCCTCGATGCCCTCGCGCGTGATCATGGCTTCGCCGCGCACGCGGCGGCCGGCGATGTCGGCTGCGATGCCCTTGAGCGGCTGGCCCTCGAAGCCGCGAAACACGTCGGTCCAGGCGGCGGTGAAACCGCAATTGGCCGGACGCAGGGGCGTTACGGCGATGTCCTGCGCGCGCAATGTCTCGGCCCAGCGAGCGTCGGCGCCAAGCTTTGGCCAACTGGCGCCGCCGAGGGCGAGCACGGTGGCGTCCGGTTCGGCGAGCACTTCTTCGCGCGACGTGACAAATCGAAGGCGCCCGTCGTCATCCCAGCCGTCCCAGCGATGGCGGAGCTTGAAGGTGACGCCGAGATTGTTGAGACGCAGAATCCAGGTGCGCAGCAGCGGCGAGGTCTTCATCGATTTCGGGAAGACGCGGCCGCTCGAGCCGATGAAAGTCGGTTCGCCGAGGCTGTCGGCCCAGGCGCGCAACGCCGCCGGCGGGAAGGCTTCGATCGCCTGGCGTAGGGAGGGATCGCCGTCGCCATAGCGGGCCAGAAACGCCGCCAGCGGTTCGCTGTGCGTGAGGTTCAGGCCGCCGCGGCCGGCCATCAGAAATTTGCGCCCGAGAGATGCCATCCGGTCATAAACGGTGACCTTGGCGCCGGCGCGTGCCAGCAATTCGGCGGCCATCAGGCCGGCGGGTCCGCCGCCAATTACGGCAACGCTGCGATCGCCCGGCAGGCGGATGTCATTGGAAACGGTCACGCTATTCCTTCGCCGCTTTGCGGCCTGATTTGACGGGGTAGGGCGCTTTCCCTATGTCTGCGCCCGGAGTTACACGATGTCGATGACCGCCGAAACCGCGCAAGATCTACGCACGCTGGCCGAGCAATCGAATGCCTGGCCGTTCGAGGAAGCGCGCAAGATCGTCGCGCGCCTCAAGAAGCAGCCCAAAGACGAAGTCATTTTCGAGACCGGCTACGGTCCCTCCGGCTTGCCGCATATCGGTACCTTCGGCGAGGTGGCGCGCACCACGATGGTGCGCCACGCCTTCCGCACGCTGACCGACGACAAGATCAAGACGCGGCTCATCGCCTTTTCCGACGACATGGACGGCTTCCGCAAGGTGCCGGACAACGTGCCGAACAAGGAGATGCTGGAAAAGCATCTCGGCAAGCCGCTCACCAAGGTGCCGGACCCGTTCGGCACGCATCCGAGCTTCGGCGAGCACAACAACGCGCGCTTGCGCACCTTCCTCGATCACTTCGGCTTCGATTACGAGTTCCTGTCGTCGACCGAATGCTACAAGTCGGGCCGCTTCGATGCCACGCTGCTCAAGATGCTGGAGCGTTTCGATAAGGTGATGGCGATCATGCTGCCGTCGCTGCGCGAGGAACGCGCCGCGACCTACTCGCCGTTTCTGCCGATCGACCCGCGCAGCGGCGTCGTGCTGCAAGTGCCTATTCTGGCCCATGATGCCAAGCGCGGCACGATCACCTATGAAGAGCCGGAAACGCAGGAGCGGTTCACCGTTCCCGTCACCGGCGGCCGCTGCAAGCTGCAATGGAAGCCGGACTGGGCGATGCGCTGGGTCGCGCTTGGCGTCGATTACGAAATGGCCGGCAAGGACCTGATCGATTCGGTGAAACTGTCCGGCGAAATCTGCCGCGCGCTCGACGGCTTGCCGCCGGAAGGCTTCAATTACGAACTGTTCCTCGACGAGAACGGCCAGAAGATTTCCAAGTCGAAGGGCAATGGGCTCACCATCGACGAATGGCTGCGGTATGCCGCGCCGGAAAGCCTGTCGCTGTTCATGTACCGCGAGCCGAAGTCGGCCAAGCGGCTGTATTTCGACGTCATTCCGCGCCAGGTCGACGATTATCAGCAGTTCCTCGACGGTTACGAGAAGCAGGAGATCAAGCACCGCCTCGGCAACCCGGTCTGGCACATCCATGCCGGGCAGCCGCCGAAGCCGGACATGCCGGTGACCTTCACCATGCTGCTGACGCTGGTGTCGTCGTCGAACGCCGAGAATGCCGAGACGCTGTGGGGCTTCATCGGCCGCTACCGTCCCGGCGTCACGCCGCAGACCCACCCGAAGCTCGATAAGATGGTGCAGTACGCCATCCATTATTTCCGCGACTTCGTGCTGCCGACCAAGAAGTTCCGGCAGCCGACCGACACCGAGCGCGCCGCGCTCACCGACTTGCGCGACGCGCTCGGTCAGTTGCCGGCGGAGGCGACGGCCGAGCAGATCCAGGACGTGGTCTACGAGATCGGCCGCCGCGAACCGTTCCTTGATGAGAAGAAGAAGGCGAAGGACGGCAAGCCGGGCGTGTCGCTCGACTGGTTCAACATGTTGTACCAGGTGCTGCTCGGCCAGGAGAAAGGCCCGCGCTTCGGCTCTTTCGTCGCGGTCTACGGACTGCAGAATACGGTCGACATGATCGACGGCGCGCTTGCGCGGTCGGCATAACGACTGGACAGTTTCATAAAAAATGCCCGGCCTAAGCCGGGCATTTTGCTCTTTCTGCGTTCGAAAAAGTTCTTACGAACTCAAGACGAAACGCCGATTGTCCTTTTGCGCCGGACGCGCATTGAGCGGAAACAATTTCGCGAATGCGTCGATGTCGGCCCTCGCGACCTGGGCCGGTTCGCGCAGCAGCAGCCAAGTGACGACCTCGCTGCACGGCGGCGTCGTCAGCGAACCGGAGTATTGGTAATAGCCGCGCTTGGCCGGCAGCATCTGGGTCGGATCGGCGGCCGGCATCTTGGCGGCGGGGCCTTCCTTGGCCGGCATCGCCGCGACGATCTTGCTGAAGGCCGCGTTGGGACGACCCGCCGTCATCAGGGCGCCGACGACCGCCAAATTCCCGGCGGCGTTGCGATGGACGAAATGCACCTCCATCGGAAAATTCTTGCCGCCGATGAGATGCTCGCTGGGATGATGGAAGTGATACTGGAGGAGGTCGTACTTGTCCTTGCCGACCGTGAGGGTGTTGCCCGCGTCGGCATTGAGCTGGATGGTGTGGCCGTTGTTCACGATCATATCCGGCTTTTTCGGCCAGGCGATCTGTAGCGGCGGCAGCTTTGCCGGGATGCTGCTCTGGATATCGAGCGGCGATTGTTGCGAGCCGACCGAGCAGACTTTGTTGGCGGCGTCCATATCGCCCCAATGGGCGGGACCATGCTCGCCTTCGTAACCCCAGTGCGGCGCGTCGGCGGCAAAGCCTGACTGCGCGCAGATTGGACACAACGCTAAACCAGCAAGTGCTTTCAAGGCGTGACGACGGTTCATCGGCTTTCCCCGGTTTGATTTAGGCTTCGCCGGTCTGTCGCGAATCATCGCAAAGCCTCGGTGGCGACCTATACCGCTGTGCCCGCGCTGTCGGGTGGTATTTTAAATATTCTAACGAGTATTCCTGGCGCTGCCGACAGGCGCGGGTCAGCGCAAAGCGCCCCCGATGACAGGCTCCGGCGCGCGATCCTGCACCTATCAAAAGCTGTCATGCCCGCCTTCGCGGGCATGACAGCTTTGTGCCGAGCGGGTGAGAGTTGTCCTCTTACGAGAACATTTCCACTTTGCCGTCGATCGACATCAGGCCAAGTTCGACCTTCAGCGAGGGTTGCTTTTCGCCGACCTGCTTCTTGAATTCCATCAACGCGGCTTTGTGCGTCTCGGTCTCGGTCGCCTTGTCCTTCACCGCATCGGCGCCATAGGCGATCTTGGCGGCGCCGCAATCGCGATGGTTCATCGCGATCACCTTCGGAATGTGATGCAACTGCATCGACGCCGCGAGGTTTTCCCAGAACGCGGGCGCCCAGGTCTTGAAGGCGGGCGCGACTACGCCGATCGAGGCGCCGGCAAAGGTGAACTGGCTGTATTTGCCGATCATGTTGCGGCCCTTCATGTAGTTGATCGTCGGCTCCGGAAACCGCGGGTCGATACAGGTCAGCAGCATCGCCTCGTAGTTGCCTTCAGCGCCGAAGGCGAGCTGCGGAAACGCCGCAATCACGCCGGCGCCGGCCGACAATTGCAGGAAACGGCGGCGGTCGAAGCGCTGGCGCAGCATATCGCCGCAGCAGGTGCAGGCGGTCGGATGAAGTACGGTCGAGTCGGTCATGGGAGCCCCCGTTGAATGGTGGTGTGAACACTAGCCCAAAGGGCTTGACCCGCCAACCGGACGCGACGCCGCGGTGGAATTATTGGCTCGCCCAGACGATGCGCGCGATCCAGACGACATCGGCCATCTGCAGCGTGCGGTCGCGATGCTCGGCGTTGAGCGATTTGAGCTCCACGACCTTGGCGTTTTTGCGCTTGAGTTCTTTGACCATAACCTCGTCGTTCTTGGTTTTCACCACGACGCGGTCGCCCTTGCGAACCGGCGCCGCCGGCGACACCACGATGATGTCGCCATCGCGATAGGCCGGCTTCATCGAATCGCCGGAGATCTCCAGCGCGTAGGCGTGTTCATCGGTCACCGACGGGAAGGCGATTTCCTCCCAGCCTTTGCCGACCGGAAAGCCGCCATCGTCGAAATACCCGCCGGCGCCGGCCTCGGCAAAACCGATCAGCGGCACGTTGGAAATCGGCGGTTTGCCGCCGTCGGTGATCAGCGTCACGAAAGTGTCGACTTTGGTGTTGGTTGCGGCGAGCGCCTTGGCCACCGATTCCGTGGAGGGCCAGCGCGGCCGCCCCTCGGGCGTGATCCGTTTCGACTTATTGAAGGTGGTTGGGTCGAGACCCGACTTTTTGGCGAGGCCGGATGCCGTCATTTTCGAGCGCGCGGCGAGACGGTCGATGGCCGTCCAAATCTGATTATGTGTGAGCATGGCGAATCCGGATTATCCCCTGAGGAGGTGGCGGGAGGCGAGTGAGCGTCTATTTTTAGGAATTATAGCCGTGAGTCGCGACTTTGTCACAACGATTCGTCGTCTGCGCCTTGAACAATCCCAAGCCTCGTCGATAGGGTCGAATTTCATGTGGTTTTCCGGGAGTTGCTCGTGGTTATTGGTCTGATCGACCGCCTGTCCCGCCCCTTTATGCGGGCCTTCGACCCGGAAGACGCGCATACGCTGGCGATCAAGGCCTTGCGTTTCGTGCCGCTGCCGCGGCCGTCGCCCGAGCCGCCGGAGCTGGCGGTGCGCGCCTTTGGGCTCAATTTCCCCAACCCGGTCGGGCTGGCCGCCGGCTTCGACAAGAACGCCCTGGCGCCGGACGCGATGCTGCGGCTCGGTTTTGGCTTCGTCGAGGTCGGAACCGTCACCCCGCGACCGCAGGCCGGCAACGCCCGCCCGCGGGTGTTTCGGCTGGAAGCGGACGAGGGCGTCATCAACCGCCTCGGGTTCAACAACGACGGCAGCGCCGCCGTGCTGGCGCGGCTGGCCGCGCGGGCCGAGGCTGGGGGCATCGTCGGGGTCAATATCGGCGCCAACCGCGATACCGCCGACCGCGCCGGCGATTACGTGCGGCTGATCGAGACCTTCGCGCCGGTGGCGAGCTATTTCACCGTCAACGTGTCGTCGCCGAATACGCCGGGTTTGCGCGATCTGCAGCAGGCCTCGGCGCTCGACGAACTGCTGGCGCGTGTCATCGAGGCGCGCGAGCGGGTGCGGCCGCTGGCGGGACCGACCCCGGTCCTGTTGAAGATCGCGCCCGACCTGACGCTGCCCGATCTCGACGATGTGGTCGGCGTTGCCCGCAAGCATCGCGTCGACGGCATGATCGTCGGCAACACCACGATCTCGCGGCCCGGTTCGCTGCGCGAGCGCGACAAGGCGCGCGAGGCCGGCGGGCTGTCGGGCAAGCCGCTGTTCAAGCTCTCGACCCGCATGCTGGCGGAGACCTTCGTGCGCGCCGAAGGCGCGTTCCCGCTGGTCGGCGCCGGCGGTATCGATTCGGGCGCGACCGCCATTGCGAAGATCAAGGCCGGCGCGACGCTGATCCAGCTGTATAGCGGCCTGGTCTATCGCGGCATCGGCGCGGTGTCGCAGATCAAGACGGAATTGCTGGCGGCCACGAAACGCGGGCCGCGCTCATCGCTCGCCGCGATGGTCGGCAGCGATGCAGCGGACATGACCGCAGAAAGCTGGCCTTCATAATCCGTTCGTCCCCGCGAAAGCGGGGGCCCAGTTCTTTCGATTTTCGTGGCCCTGGATTCCCGCTTGCGCGGGAATGAACGGACAATAATTACTTGCCGCGCGGCGCGTTGATCAGCCGCAGAATCGCCAGATCGGCACGACGATGACGGCGCCGAGCAGCAGGTAGCGCCAGACCCAGCGCACCGCGTCGAAGCCCATGTTCCAGAGCGAGCGGACCAGCCGCTCCAGGCTCTGCACGATGTCGAAGGGGTCGAGGCCGAGGGCGGATAAGACAACGCCGACAAGAATCGATACCAGCACCAAACGCCCCAGCACCGCCAACGGCGAACCGCCGAAAAAACGGCTGACAGGGTCGCTGGCCATCGGTCGCTCCTGAGACGGAAGTGCGGGGGGCTCGAGGTCGTTGGGCATGTGGTACCTGACGTAGTTCGACGCGCGCGGTCAAGCGGCGCGGCCGACTTCGATCTTCGCCAGCATCTTTTCCAGCGTTTCCAGCCGGTCCGCGTCGCGCGGCGGCTTGTCCCAGCGGAGCCTATTGATGCGCGGAAAGCGCATGGCCACGCCGGACTTGTGCCGGGTCGAGCGTTGCAGGCCCTCGAAGGCCACTTCCAGTACCAGGCCTAGGGCCGGTTCGTGCGTCACCTCGCGCACCGGGCCGAATTTGTTGACGGTGTTGCGGCGGACGAAGCGGTCGATCTCTTTCAGCTCCTCGTCGGTGAAGCCGAAATAAGCCTTGCCGACCGGTACAAGGTGTTCGCCTTCGGCGGTCGCGGTCCAGACGCCGAAGGTGTAGTCCGAATAAAACGAAGAGCGCTTGCCGTGGCCGCGCTGCGCGTACATCAGCACGGCGTCGATGATCATCGGGTCGCGCTTCCACTTCCACCACGGGCCTTTCGGCCGGCCGGGCACGTAGAGTGAATCGCGGCGTTTGAGCATGACGCCTTCGACCGCTTCGGCGTCGAGACCCGCGCCGCCCTCAAGAGGATCGGCGCGCGCCGCGATCAATTCGTCCCAGGTGTCGAATTTGACAAGCGGCGACAGGTCGACGCGCGGATCGCCGAGTTGCGCGACGAATTTTTCCAGCCGGGCGCGGCGTTCGGCGAAGGGAAGTTCGCGCAGATCGTCGCCGCCTTCGGCCAGGAGATCGTAAGCGCGCAAATGCGCGGGGAATTCGGCGAGCAACTTCGGCGTCACGGCTTTGCGGTTGAGCCGCTGCTGCAGCACGTTGAACGACTGCACCCGGCCTTCGCGCAGGATCAGCAATTCGCCGTCGATCGCCGCGGGCAGGCGAAGCGATTCGAGCAGGTCGGGAAAGCTCTTGGAGATATCCTCGCCGGTGCGCGAATAGAGCCGCGAAACGATATGGCCGTCTTCATCCGTGCCGCTGACCGCCTGGACGCGGATGCCGTCCCATTTCCATTCCGCGGTGAAGTCGCCCGGGTTAAGCGTGGCGAGATCGCTGTCCTCGATGGCGTGCGCCAGCATCGCCGGGCGGAACGGCGCGGCGTCGAGGTTGGTCGGTTTGTCGCCGCGGCCCTCCAGCCACGAGAACAGTTCCGTGTAAGGCGGCGCCAGGCCCGGCCAGATGATTTCGATCTCGTCGGGCTCCTTGCCGCCGAGCGACGCCGCGGCGGTTTTCGCCAGCCGCGCCGAGACGCCGATGCGCAGGCCGCCAGTGACGAGTTTCAACAGGGCCCAGCGCCCGGTTTCGTCGAGCGCGTCCAGCCAGCGCGCGATCTGCGCCGGCAGCTGGGCCTTGCCGAGCGTCGACAGGGTTTCGATCACTTCGGACAGCGATGGCGTTTTATTGGGCCGATGGTTCGGATCGGCCGGCCACATAAGCGCGACCGTTTCCGACAGATCGCCGACGTAGTCGTAGGACAGCGCGAACAGCGCCGGGTCGGTGCGCTCGGCGATCAGCGTGCGGATCATGCCGCCTTTGGCGTGTTTGAAGGTCAGGGCGCCGGTCAGCGCCGCCAGCGCCCAGCCGCGTT
>Ga0265314_10000858_pt1 | contig 36096 bp, 30 predicted proteins | sample 4126metaG_FD_203106 | JGI IMG/M metagenome (GOLD analysis project Ga0265314, IMG submission 203106) | Rhizosphere microbial communities from Carex aquatilis grown in University of Washington, Seatle, WA, United States - 4-1-26 metaG | ecosystem: Host-associated > Plants > Roots > Rhizosphere >...
CTCGAATCGCCCACGCTCGAGGAAAAGCGCTGGATCAAGCAGTACTACGGCCTGTCCATCCCGGAAGACGCGATGGACGAGGACATCGAAGAGTCCGCGCGCTTTTATGAAGAGGACAACGGCGAGCTGCACATTCGCAGCGACTTTCTCGTCGCCGACGTGGAAGAGCCCGAGACGGTTCGCGTCGCGTTCATCCTCAACCTGAAGAACAACGAACTGCGCAGCAAGGGCGTGCTCTTTTCGATCCACGACGAGGACGTGCCCGTGTTCCGCCTGCTGCGCCTGCGCGCGCGCCGCGCGCCGGGCCTCATCGAAGACGCGAAGGACGTGCTGCTCAAGCTCTTCGATGCCGACGCCGAATATTCCGCCGACACGCTCGAAGGCATCTACGACGAGCTCGAGAAAGTCAGCCGCACGGTCCTGCGCGGGCAGGTGAACGATGAAGTCGCGGCCATGGTGCTCGGCGAGATCGCGCGCCATGAAGACTTGAACGGCCGCATCCGCCGAAACGTGATGGACACGCGCCGCGCGCTGTCGTTCATGATGCGCATCCGCATGCTCGACGCCGAGCAGTTCGAAGACGCGCGGCAGATCCTGCGCGACATCGAATCGCTCGACAACCACACCGCTTTCCTCTTCGACAAGATCAACTTCCTGATGGATGCGACGGTGGGTTTCATCAACATCAGCCAGAACAAGATCATCAAGATCTTCTCGGTCGCGAGCGTCGCGCTCTTGCCGCCGACGCTCGTGGCGAGCATCTACGGCATGAACCTGCAGTTCCCTGAGTTCGCGATCCTCGGGGGCTGGTCGTATCCGTACGTCGTGGCACTGATGTTCGCGTCCGCGGTGTTTCCGATGTGGTATTGCTGGAAGCGCGGCTGGCTGCGCTGAGCGGGGGTCAGAATTCGAAGTGGGTTCGCGCGCCCCAGATCGTGACCGGCCCACGGTCACGGTTGTACGCGGGGTGCACGATGCGTTGTGCGTCGATCGTGATCGACAGCTGCTTGCGCACGGCGATCGAGTAGTAGGCCTCGGCGATATCCTCGTCACCATAGCGCAACGCCCCATCGCCGATCAGGATGCCGATGCCGCCCGCGGCGAAGTACGTCCGCGCTTGCGCTGATAGTTGGTTGCGCACGGCAGCAAGACCCACTTCGTCTTCGGCACGCCCCCAGCGCTCGCCTTTGACCGATACGCCGGCCGCGATCGAGCGATTGATCTCGGTGAATTCGTAGGCTTCCTTGCTGCCGTCGTTGCGGCTCGCGCGCACGAAGGCACCGATGCCCGGCGCGACCTCCTGTTCGACGTTGAGCGCGACCCCGCCGCGCGACTGCTTGCGCCGCACCAGCGCAATATCGGGCGTGGTGCCGGTGGCCGCCGCCAGCGCGGTCGCGTCCACGTAGCTGCCCATACGCGCGTGGTTGTCGAACACGAGCAACCGCGCCTTGCCTGCATGCCCCGCGAATTCGTAGCGCCGCTCGATCTCGGCCACGGCCATGAACTGCGCGAAGTGGATGCCGGTGACCTTGTTGTTCGGCACGCGCGACATCTGGAAGACGCCGCCGCGCACGCTCCACGCGCCGCGGTTCCACTCGGCGGCGGCGCCGTTGGTGTAGCCCCACGGGTCCGCCGCGTAGTCGAACGCGCCGGAGTCGATGATCGACCAATTGAAGAAATCGCCGCGCGGGTCGTGCGCATACTCGTTCGCGTCGAAGATGTCGCCCACCGAGAACTTGCCGACGGTGATCGTGATGTTGTCCTTCGCTCGCGAGCCCGCGAGCTGGTTCGCCCCCGCCTCGACCGGCTCGGCTTCATTGCCGAGTGCGATCACTTGCCGCAGGAACACGCGCGGAATGCGCAGGTACGGCTGATTCGCGCCGATCTTGTACGCCTCACCGCTCGGGAAGCCCGCCACGCCGACGGTATTGCTCAGGCCGAAGCCCTGGTCAATCTCGGGATTCACCCACAGCTCTGCACCCTGCCACGGCCGCCAGCCGGCATAGACCGTGAGGTCGCTCGTCTCCTCGGTGCGCTCACGCGCGCGCAGGCTATTCGTGCCTTCGTAGGGCGAGGGAAACGCCGCGTGCTTCTGCGCCACGTTGGTGAACTGTAGATGGAGCGCCGCATCCTCTGGCTCCTCGGCCGCGGCATTCGCGGCGAGCGCGAGCAGCGCACAGGCAAGGCCAAAACGAGGGTACATGGGCCGCGTTTATAGCGCGACTTCGTGACGTCAACCTTGCGCGGCCCTTTTCGCCTCGAAGCGTCGCCGCCATTCCGCCAGCCGCACCTTCTGCGCGACGCGGACCTGCATGTCCTTCACGAGGCGCTGTACCGGCTTCTTGTTGTCGGCATGGTTCGAGCCCCAGCTCAATGGATCGCGCATTCGCCCGCGCAGGGCATCCTCCAGGGTATTGCCACTGCAATGCGACAGAAAGATGTCGAACAGGACGGCGAATCGGCCGACGAGAACACGCATGCGCCTCCGGTGGGCGCGCGATATGTCTGGCGGCCGTATTCAGGAAAGCAAAGGTCGCCGCCCTCGTAGTCCTCGGTGTTCAGGTTGAGCGTGACTGCGAACTGCCGGTGGCCGGTTCCGTCGTTGTCCCGGTGGGGGCGAAAGAAACCGCCGGTTGCCCCGTCGTAGCACGCGACGAGGTAGCGCTCCATGCGTGTCGCGTCGAAGCGGAACACGCGCAGGACCTCCGGCAGCAGGCGGCGGCGCCTGATCCGCGCCGCGATTGCGCGACGCAAGGGCTCGTCCTCGATGAGGCAGTCGCGCCGCCGCTTCATGTCGTGATCGATGACACCGTGGATGCCGTCCGCGTCGTTGCGCATGTATCCGGATTCTTCGCCGCCGTGCGCGAGCTCGAACACGCGCGGCACGACAATGACCGGCGCCTGCGACTGCGCCGGGCCGTGCACGGGCCACGGCAGTTTCTCGACGGCCGCGAGGGGCGACGCGGCGGGGTCGGTGCCGCCGCATGGAAACACCTGCATGACTCGCAATGCCGGGTCAAGAAGCATCAGGCATGCGGTCACCATCAGCTGGCCCGAAGGCGAATGCGTGCAGGCTCCGAACTGGCGCGCTACGGCCGCATCGAAATCGCACAAGCCGCGCACGCCGGGAATCATGTCCTGCACGCGGCCAAGCGAGACGTCGCTCGGGTCGTTGGTCAGGATGAACAAACTGCAGCGCTCGTCGCTTCGCCGTTCATGCCGCCTCCTCGCTCCCGGCGCGCGAGCGCGAGCGCAACGCCACATAGAGCACGGGCAGCACCACGAGCGTCAGCAGCGTCGCGGTGAAGAGCCCTCCGATCACCACGATCGCGAGCGGCCGCTGAGTTTCCGAGCCGATGTCGTGCGAGATCGCCATCGGCAGCAAGCCGAGCGCGGCGAGCAGCGCCGTCATCAGCACCGTGCGCAACCGCTGCATCGAACCCCGTTTCACCGCATCGATCGCTGAAAGGCCGGTGGCCTCGAGCTGCCGGAACACCGACAGCATCACCACGCCGTTGAGCACCGCCTGCCCTGACAGCGCGATGAAGCCGATGGCCGCCGACACGGACAGCGGGATGCCGAGCACCCACAGGGCGACGAACCCCCCGACCAGTGCAAGCGGCACGTTCAGCAGGATCATCCCAGCGAGCGCAAACGAGCCGAACGCATCGAACAGCAGCACGAAGATCAGCAGCAGCGAGATCGGCACCACTACGGCGAGACGGCGCATCGCGCGCTCCTGGTTCTCGAACTCGCCGGACCAGCTGACTTCGTACCCCGGGGGCAACCGCACCTTCTGCGCGACGCGGTCCTGCATGTCCTTCACGATCGATCCCATGTCACGGTCCCTGATGAAAATGCTGATCGCCATCAGCCGCTTGCCCGCTTCGCGCGCGATGTTCATGGCGCCGGTCGTCTCGCGGATGGTGGCCACCTGCGCGAGCTGCACATAGCCCCCGTCGGGGGTGGGAATGAGCGTCTGCGGCAGCACGGCGAGCGAGCGCCGTTCTGGAGGCAGACGCACCGCGACGGCGAACTTCCGCTCGCCTTCCCACAGCTGCGTCGCGGCCTTGCCCGCGAGCGCGGCCTCGATCACATCCTGCACGTCCTGTACGTTCAAGCCGAATCGGCCCGCGCGATCGCGGTCAATCTCGATGAGCAGCTGCGGCAGTTCCCCCATCCGGTCGATCTCGGACTGGGACACGCCGGGCACTTGCTTGACCTCCTGCTCGATCGACTCCGCGATGCGACGCAACTGGTCGAGGTCATCGCCGATCACCTTGATGACGATCTGGCCGTCGATCTGCGAGATCGATTCGAGCACGTTGTCCCGGATCGGTTGCGAGAACGAAGGCTCGAAGCCCGGGATCGACGAGATCGCGCGGTCCATCTCGTCGATCAGCTCGTCGCGCGAGAGGCCCTTGCGCCACTCCTCCTGCGGCTTCATGCCGACGAAGATCTCGGACATGCTGATCGTCTTCGGATCGGTTCCGTCCTCGGGCTGGCCCGCTTTCGACACGGCGGTTGTCACTTCGGGCACCGTCAGCAGCGCCTTGCGCACGAGCCGCATCTCGCGCGCGGCCTCGTCGTTGGACACGCTCGCGGGCAGGCGCAGGTTGATCCAAAACGTGCCCTCGTTCAGTTCGGGCAGGAATTCGGAGCCCAGTTGCGACGCCGCGAGCATGGCGATGGCGAACGCGCCCACCGCGATCGCGATGACGGTTTCGTGGCGGCGCAGCGCCCAGCCGAGCACGGGCTCGTAGATGCGCTTGCTCGCGGCCACGAGGCGGTTGTCGGTGTGCGGAACCCCGCGCCTGAGCATCCGGAAGGCCAGCAGCGGCACGAGCGTGAGCGAGAACACGAGCGAGCCGACGAGCGCCGTGGTCACCGACAGGGCCATCGGCTGGAAAATGCGCCCTTCGTGACGCTGCAGCGCGAAGATCGGGATGTGCGCCGCGATGATGATCAGCATCGAGAACAGCGTCGGGCGGCCCACTTCGTTCGCGGCGTCGGCGATCACGCTCTTTCGCTCGCCCTCGTCCATGCCTTCGCCGCGCTGCGCGAGCCGGTACATGATGTTCTCGATCACGATGACCGCGCCGTCGACGATGATGCCGAAGTCCATGGCACCGAGCGACAGCAGGTTGGCCGGCACGCCCATCACCTTCAGGCCGAGGAAGGTTGCGAGCAGCGCGAGCGGGATCACCACCACGACCGCCAAGCTCGCGCGCAGGTTCGACAGGAAAAGGTACAGCACAAGCGACACCAGCAGCGCACCTTCCACAAGGTTGCGGAACACCGTCGAGAGCGTCTTGTTCATGAGCCACGTACGGTCATAGAACGGCACGATCTCCACGCCCTTGGGCAGGGCGCGCGCATTGAGTTCGGCGATCTTCTGCTTGACCTGCTTCAGGACGACGCTCGGGTTCTCGGCGCGGCGCATGACGACGATTCCGGTCACGACATCGTCGTCCTGGTCCTGGCCGACGACGCCCAGCCGCGGCACCGCGCCGATCGCCACCTGCGCGACGTCGCGCACAAGCACCGGCGTGCCGTTCCTCGACGCGACGACGATCTGGCCAATGTCGTTCGCGGACTGCAGCAGTCCGATGCCGCGGATCGCATATTGCTGCGCGCCCTGCGCGACGTAGCTGCCGCCCGCGTTGGAGTTGCCGCGGCCCAGCGCGTCGAGCAGGTTCTGAAACGTCAGCTTGTGCGCGCGCAGCTTGTCGAGGTCGGGTTGCACTTCGTATTGCTTGATGAAGCCGCCCATCGCTACGACGTCCGCCACGCCCGGCACCTGCCGCAAGCCTCGCTCGACGACCCAGTCCTCGACGCTGCGCAGGTCGGTGGGCGAATAGCCGTCGCCGCGCACGCGATAGCGCATGATCTCGCCCACTGGAGTGGCATTCGGGGCGATGTCGGGCTCGACGCCGGGCGGCAGGTCCAGGCCGCGCAGCCGTTCGTTGACCTGCGCCCGGACCTGCGAGACGTCGGCCTTGTCGTCGTAGGTGATGACGTTGTAGGAAAGGCCGAATTGCGTGTGCGAGAACATTCGGATCGAGTTCGGCAGGCCCGCGAGCGCGGTCTCCAGCGGCAGCGTGACCTGCTTTTCCACTTCTTCCGCCGCGTGGCCGGGAAAGAGCGCGATCACCGTGACCTGCGTGTCCGTGACGTCCGGAAACGCTTCGACCGCGAGGTTCTGGAACGCGATCACGCCGGCAAGCACGAACAGGATCGTGCCTAGCACGACGAACAAGGGCCGGTCGAGCGAAAAGCCGATCAGCTTCTTCATCGTGCCGCGGCCTTCTGGCCGAGCGACGGGGACGAGGCGGGCCGCGCGGACTGCGCGGCCGCGTCCAGCGCCAAACGGTACTGCCTCGCGACCAGCAAGAGGTTGTCGCTCACGACAGAGTCGCCCGCCTCGAGTCCCTTGGTGACCAGCACGTCGCGCGGCCCCTGGTAGCCGACCTCGACGTCGCGTGGCTCGAAAACCCCGGGCTGCACCTGCACCATCACCCAATGCTGGTCGCCTCGCAGCGACACGGACGATGACGGCACGAGCACACCGGAGCCCAGCATGCGCTCGACGCGCGCGTTCGCGAGCATCTCGGCCTTCAGCTTCCGGTCCTTGTTGTCGACGATGCCGCGGACCTTGATCGTGCGCGTGGCCGGGTCGATGAAGTCCGCCGCCGCCGTGATCCGGCCCTCGAAACGCTCATTGCCGAGCGAAGGCACGACCAGCTCGAACTTGCTTCCTCGCCTGGGCGCCGGCGCTTCTCCTTCGCGGGCATCGATCTGCACCCACAACGAAGTGGGATCGCTGACCACGAACAGCGGCGGAACTCCCGGCCCCGACTGGTCGGGCCGCAGCTCCTGTCCCGGCGTGAGGTTGCGCTCGACGACGATGCCCGCGATGCCTGTGGTGATCGCGAGGCTCTGGTTCACGTCGGCCGCGGAGCCGTACATTCGCGTTCGCGCGGTGGCACGCTGCGCTTCTGTCTGCGCGCGTGCCGCATCGGCTTCGGCCGCTTCGAAGTCCTTGCGAGCGACGATGCCCGCATCGAACAATTCCCGCTGCCGCCGAAGGGTGCGCTGCGTGAGGCTCGCATCCACCTGCGCCTTTGCCGTGTCCGCCTGCGCCACGCCGAAATCGGGGGACGCCAGCATCGCAAGCACGCTGCCCGGGTGCACCGGCTGCCCGATATCCGCGACGATGCGCGACACGCGCCCGGCGAAGGCGGGATAGATGCGCTGCGTGCGCTCCTCGTTCCACACTACGCGCGCCGGCATCTCGATCGTAGCGGTCTTGCCGGGCACCGCGACCGCGATGCCGATCTGCGCGAGCTGCGGGTGCCCGGGCGGGAAGCGCAACTGCTGTCCCTGCAGGATCGGCGCGGCGGGCTCCGCCGGCTGCCGCGTGTCGTGGCACGCGGCGATGAACGCGGCCAGGATGACGGGCGCAAAACGGAAAGCTTGTTTCATGGCGATTCGGTTTCGGGATCCTCGCGCTGGCGCAATTGCCAGGCCGCAATTGCGCGCGCATGGTCGGCGCGCGCGGCGATTTCCTCGAGCAGCACAGCCCGCAGGGTGCGGCGCGCGTCGATGAGATCGGCAAGCGTCATCGCGCCACGGCTGAAGGCGTACTCGGCCAGCCGCGCGACCTCGCGCGCGCGCGGCACGATCTCGTCTTCATATGCCGCAGCGCGCGACGAGGACAGATCGAGGTCCTGCGCGAGCCGTCCCATGTCGGCGGCAGCGGCGAGGCGCACCTTTTGGAGCTGGTCTTCGGCTTGCGCAAGCTGCGCGCGCGCCCTTTCGATTTCGCCCTGAAAGGCATAGCCGATTTCGCCGGAAAGCGGGACTTGCAGTCGCAGCTCGAGTAGCCGCGTCGAAGTGCCAGGGAAGTGATCGTACGAAGCTCCGACCGTGATGTCTGTGTGCTGAAGGGCCAGCGCACCCTCGAGAGCCCGCTGCGCGGCGAGAACCCGTTCGCGCGCGGCGCGTACGTCGCCGCGGCGCTCGATATCGAACGGTCGCGCCCCTGCTGCCTTCGCGAGTGAGGGCCAGCCGCCTGTCGCGGCGAGTTGCCCCTGCAGGCCCGTGGCCTGGGCCAACGCGAGCTCGGCGCGCGCGCGGTCGGTCTGCGCGGCCTGCGCATCGGTGCGCGCGCGCTCGGCTTCAATCTCGACGCGCATCGCTTCCTGCCGGGACAGGTCGCCGGCACGCACGCGCCGCTGCGAGGCTTCCACGAGCTGGTCTGCCGATTCGCGCAGCGCCTGCATCTGAGCGATCTTTTCCTGCGCCGCAAGTAGGTCGAAGAATGCGCCGGATGCCGCGATCTGCTGTTGCACGATCGCCTCCTGTACGTCGGCCCGCGCGGCCTGTGCATTCGCGATCGCGGTTTGCGTGCGCAGTTCGCGCTTGTTGCCCCGCTCGATCGTCCAGTCAAGCCCGAGCGACTTGTCGATGCGTTTGTCGCGAAAGAGGTTGCCGCCGCCCAGGCCGTTTTGCAGATCCATCTGGCTTGCCTTCGCGGTCAATTGGGGAGCGGGCGCATGATCGGCCGCCGCCACGTCGCCACGCGCGGCCGCGAGCGTGCGCCGGGCAATCGAGACATCCACGTTGGCCGCGGCCGCACGCTGCGCGTCTTGCACGGTCACGCCCGTGTCGGGACGCGATTCCTGCGCCCAGACGCATGCGCAGGCGCACACAAGGGCGCCCAACAGCCACTGTCCAATTCCCATTGACGCCCGTTATCGCATCGTCCTGCTGACCTGCCACTGACCTTCCCCCGGGCGTAGTAGGCTTGGCTCTCATGCGAATCCTTCTGGTCGAAGACGATGCGGTCCTCAGCAGCCTCATGGTGCGCAGCCTTCACGCTGCGGGGCATCGAGTGGACCTGGCAACGAACCTCGAAGACGCCGCGCACTGGTGGCGCGTGCAGGCGTTCGACGTGGTGCTGCTCGATCTCAACTTGCCGCAAAGCGCGCGCGAGCGCAGCGGGATCGGCAGCGGCCTCGCGATCCTGCGCGCGGCGCGTGCGCGGGGCGACCGCACGCCGGTGATGATCCTCACCGCACGAGACCGCACCGAAGAGCGCATCGCCGGGCTCGACGCGGGCGCCGACGATTACCTCGGCAAGCCGTTCGACCTCGGCGAAGTGGAAGCGCGATTGCGCGCGCTCGTGCGGCGCGCGCGCGGCACGGACGATCGCGTTGAAGTCGGGCTGTTGCTGCTCGACCGGCTTGCGCGCCGATTCTTCCTCGCGGGCCAGCCGTGGGACTTGCCCGCGCGCGAGTTCGAAGTGCTGCATGAATTGATGACGCCGCCGGGCCGCGTGGTGAGCAAGCGCGAGTTGTCGCTCAAGCTTTCGGGCAGCGACGACACGCTCGGCGACAACGCGCTCGAAGCCTTCATCTCGCGGCTGCGAAGAAAGCTCACCGGGTCGGGCACCGTGATCCGCACGCTTCGCGGCCTGGGCTACGTGCTCGAAGAGGAAGCCGGTTGAAGTCCGGCAAGCCGAGCCTGCGCACGCGCTTGTCGCAGCACGTGCTTGTACCGCTCGTACTGACGTGGGCGCTCGGCACAGCGATCGTGCTCGGCATCGCGGAGCACTTTGCGGCGCAGGCTTTCGATCGGTCGCTGCTGGACGACGCATACGCGCTTGCATCGCACGTGCGCACCAGCGGCGATTCGGTCTCGGTCGCGCTGACGCAGGAAGAGATGAACACGCTGCTCTTCGACCAGAGCGAGACCATGTACTTCGCGGTGTTGAGCCCCGCGGGCTCGCTCGTCGCCGGTCATCCCGGCCTGCGGCCCGCACCGATGCCCAGCTCCGGCGACCATGAATTCAGCGACGCGAACTTCGAAGGCCGCCAGGTGCGCACGGTCACGTTGCGCAAGGACCGGCCCGAAGCCTTCATCGTTGTGATGGGCCAAACCACGCGATCGCGCACTCGCCTTCTCGGACGGTTGCTTGCGATCTCGGCGGTGCCGCAGGTGGTGCTGCTGTTCGCTCTCGCGTGGTGGCTGCGGCGAAGAATGGAGTACGACCTGCGCCCGCTCGCACAACTCGAAGCCGCGATCGAACGCCGCCACGCCGCCGACCTTGCGCCGCTGCCCGACGACGTGAAAGCCGGTGCGAGCACGCGCGACGTGGAACGCATCGTGCGCGCGATCGATTCGATGCTCTCGCGCTTGCAGGAAGGCGTGCAGGCGCAGCGCGAATTCGCGGGCAACGTCGCGCACGAATTGCGCACGCCGCTGGCCGGCATTCGCGCCCAGGCGGCGTTCGCACTCGCGCAGCAGGACAGCCGCGTATGGCTCGAACAGCTCGAAGGCATCGCGCAGGCCGAACAGCGCGCAAGCCGCCTGGTCGACCAACTACTCGCACTCGCGCGAGCGGGCGAAGGACAGGCGGGCGTGGCGAACGAAACCATCGCAATCGATGCGATCGCGCGCGAAGTGCTGCTGCGATTCATGCAGCGCGCGCGCGGCGCGGGCGTGGACCTCGGCGGCGAAGGACTCGATGCGGAAGTGCTGGTCCGCGGCGACCGCGCGCTCATCGAAGGCATCCTGAACAACCTGATCGACAACGCGCTGCGCTACGGCACGGGCCGGCCCGCGCCGCACATCACGGTCGCGATCGCGCGTGCCGTCGACGGCGTAGAGTTGTCGGTCACCGACAACGGCGAGGGCATTCGCGCGCAAGACGCCGAACACCTCACGCGGCGCTGGGTGCAGGGCGACAAGGGCCGGCGTGCCGGCGAAGGTGCGGGCCTGGGGCTTGCGATCGTCGCGCGGTACGCGGAGCTGCTCGGCGCGAGGTTCTCGATCACCAATGCACCCGGAGGCGGCGCGCGCGCAACGCTGCTGCTGCGCGACTAGCCGCGATCAGGCAAGCAGCGCTTCGACGATCGCGGCCGAGTGGCGGCTGGCGACATCGCGGATGAAACTTACGAAATCGCCATGCGCTTCATCGTCGGCGCGATCCGAGATCGTGCGCACGGCGGCGAACGGCACGCCGAAATCGCGGCACACCTGCGCGATCGCCGCGCCTTCCATCTCCACCGCGAGCGCTTCGGGCAGTGCCGCTTGCAACGCGCGGCTTTCGGCGGTCGTCGAGACAAAGCGGTCGCCGCTTGCGACCAGCCCGCGATGCACACGCGTGCCCGGCAGCGCGCGTTGGACGGCTTGCGCCAGCTCTTGCGTCAGTGCTGCATCGGTGGCGAAGCGGTCCGTGCCGTAGAGCGGTACTTCATACCTCGGCACGATCGGCGAAGCATCGAGGTCGTGCTGCAGGAAAGCGTCGGCGATCACGACGTCGCCGCGATTCACGCCGGGCGCAAGCCCGCCCGCGACGCCGGTGAACACGACGCGGTCCACCTTGAACCGCTCGATGAGCAGCGCGGCCGTGGTCGCGGCGGCGACCTTGCCGATGCGCGACAGCACAGCAACCACTTCGCGGCTGTGCAGGTGTCCGTCGAAAAAGTCACGCCCGCCCACGACGACCTTGTGCTCATCGGGCATAAGGGCGAGGACGAGCGACAACTCCTCACGCATGGCAGAGACGATGGCAGTGCGCATGCGGGCATTGTCCCGTGAAAGGAACCGGTTACGAACTTTGCACGCGAATGCCATTCAACGCACGAATTAACGACAGCTCTGCGCGATCCTCATCCACACACATGAGATTCAAACCCACGCTCTCCTCCTTCGGCTTCCTTGCTGCCGGGTGCATCCTGCTCGCCTCCTGCGGCGGAGGCGGATCCGACTCGGCCACCCAGACCTCCAACAATGGAAATGACACGGGCTCGTCGGGCACTGCCAGCGCTTACCCCGCCGGCTCGCAGCAAGCCGGCGCGTTCCAGAAACTCAACGCAGCGCGGACGCAGTGCGGCTTCGGTGCGCTCGCGCAGGCGGCGCAGCTCGACACGTCAGCAGGCGCGCATGCAAGCTACATGACGGTCAACAACTCGTACGGTCACTTCGAGGTGCAAGGCCAGCCGGGCTTCACCGGCGTCGCGCCTTCGGATCGCCAAACCGCCGCGGGATATCGCTGGATGTTCTCGGGCGAGGCAATCGCGCAAGTCGCCACGACGGATACCGGAGCCGACGCCGTGCGCTTCCTGCTCGCCGCGCCGTACCACGCGGCGCTGCTCGTCAACGGCTTTCGCGACGTCGGCATCGGCTGGGGCCCGGTGGGCGGCCTGCCGGTGCTCACAATCGATCTCGGCACGCGCCTCGGCCAATCGAACCAGGGCGTGACGGGCGTGGTCACCTATCCGTGCAGCGGCATTACCGATGCAGTGCCCGTCGGCGGCTCGGAAACCCCATCGCCTTTTCCGTCGAACGCGTCGGCAACGTGGGGCCAGCCGGTCACGGTGCGCGGGCCCGCCGATTTGCGGATCACATCGGCGTCCATCACCGGCCCGCTCGGATCGGTGCAACTGCAGGCGATCTACGGCGACGGCCAGCAGGCCGACCCCAACGGCACCGGCGATTTCACTCAGGGCTTCTTCACGATCATCCCGGCCACGCTTCAGCCCAACGCGACCTACAGCGTGAGCATTGCGTACACCACGGGCGGCACGCCGGGCCGCACGGATTTCTCGTTCACGACCACGTCCCGCTGAGACGCTACTTTCCGAGGAAAGTCAGCGGCCAGAAGCCGAGGGACCTGAAGCACTCGTCCACGCCTTCTTTGGACATCATCCAGTCGATGCAGAGCTGTGTCATGCCCATCGGTTTGGCATCGGGCGGCGGGGGCAGGCCTGCGAGCTGGTGGTGATAGGCGTGCGACGTGCGATACGCCACCGTGCGCTGCTTCGTCGATGCAATGTTGAAGTTGCGGCTGCGCAGCGCCGCGAGGAACACGCTGTCGCAAACCAGCGCGAGCTTCTTCGGCAAGCGTATCCATGTGGACAACGCACCGAATGCTTCGCGGTGCAGGAAGTAGCAGCTCGTATCGACGTGCGCGAGCCTGTCTTCGTCCGGGACCGTGATGGCCATCGGCGTACCGTCGGGCTGATGGAACGTGCGAAAGCTCGTGCACACCGGAACGCGCATGCGCTCGTGCAGATCGACCAGCGACTGCAGATGCCCCGGGTGATACCAGTTGTCCGCATCGAGGAACGCGATGAAGTCAAAGCCTTCGGAGTCCGCGAGCATTGCGCCGATGCCTCTCGGCGTTGAACCCCCATCGGCATGAGCGCCCGGCAGCACGACGTGACGCACGGGCCACGCAGCGACTTCATCGCGCGGGAAACCATCGGCCACCATGAAGTGCGTCGCTGCGGGGCTTTGCGCCGCCACGCTGCGATGGCACTGCTCGAGCCATTCGAGCGGCTCGCGGTGATACGGCGTGACGACGGCTATGCGAGCCATAGGTCGGGTCTGTCGCGCCGCTCGATGGCTTGAACTACTCCTTGATGTCCACGCCGTAGAAGACGTGGCGGCCGAACGGCGACAGCTTGAAGTCAATCACTTCCTTGCGTACGGGCTTGAGCTGCACCGCATGCGCGATCGTGAACCACGGCGCCTGTTCCTTGAACACGACCTGCGCCTGCTTGTAGAGCTTGTCACGCTCGGCGGGCTTGGTCTCGATCTTCGCCTTCTGGATCAAATCTTCGAACGGCTGGTAGCACCACTTGGAAACGTTGCCGCCGTTGTTCCTGCTTGCATCGCAGCCCAGCAAAACCGCGAGGAAGTTGTCCGGGTCGCCGTTGTCGCCGGTCCAGCCCAGCATGCCGGCCATGTGTTCGCCGGCCTGCATGCGCTTGCGGTAGTCGCCCCACTCATACGTCTTGATCTCGGCCTTGATGCCGACCTTCGCGAGATCGGCCTGCATCAGTTCGGCGATTCGCTTGGCGTTCGGGTTGTACGGGCGCTGCACGGGCATGGCCCACAGGTCCATCTCGAAACCGTTCGGGTGCCCTGCTTGCGCGAGCAGCTTCTTCGCGGCTTCGGGATCGTACGGATCGTCCTTGATCGCGTCGTTGTAGGCGGACATGGTCGGCGGGATCGGGTTCTTCGCCGCGATGCCGGTGCCGAGATACACGCCGTCCAAGATGGCCTTCTTGTTGATCGCCATGTTCACCGCATGGCGCACGCGCACATCGTCGAACGGCTTCTTGAGCACGTTGTATGCAAGGTAGCCGACGTTCAGGCCCGGCTGTTCGAGCACCTGCACGCCCGCATCTTTCTTCATCGCTTCGAGGTCCGCCGGGTTCGGGTACGGCATGACGTGGCACTCGCCCTTTTGCAGCTTGGCCCAGCGCACCGACGCATCGGGCGTGATTGCATACACGAGGTCGTCGATCTTTGCCTTGCCGCCCCAGTACTTCGGCCACGCCTTGTAGCGGATCACCGCGTCCTTCTGATATTGCAGCAGCGAGAACGGGCCCGTGCCGATCGGGTCCTGGTCGATCTTCTCGGGCGTGCCCGCCTTGAGCATCGCGTCCGCGTATTCCTTGGACTGCACCGACGCATACGGCATCGCGAGGTTCGACAGGAACGGCGCTTCGGCCTGGTTCAGCGTGATGACGATGGTGTAGTCATCCTTCTTCTCGATCGACTTGATCGTCTTCGCAAGGCCCATGTCGTTGAAGTACGTGTGGTTCGAGCTCGTGACCTTGTAGTACGGGTTGGTGTCGTGCCACTGGCGGTCGAACGTGAAGACGATGTCGTCGGCGTCCATGTCGCGCGTGGGCTTGAACCCGCGTGTGTCGTGCCACTTCACGCCGTGGCGCAGGTGGAATGTGTACACCTTGCCGTCGGGCGAGATGTCCCATTTTTCGGCCAGGCCCGGCACGACCTTCGTGCCGCCGCGCTCGAATTCGACGATGCGGTTGTAGATCGGCTCATTGGCGTCGAATGAAGTGCCCGTCGTGTTCACACCGGGATAGAAATTCTCGGGGCTGCCTTCGGAGCAAAACACCAGCGTCTTCGCGCCGGCCGCGCCGGCTGCAGTCAGGGCGGCAATGGCAGCGGCGGCCAGCGCAACGCGGCGCATGTTCAGTCGTGTTTTCAATGGCTTCTCCTTGCAGGGAACTGCGGTGAAAGCGGCATTATCGGCATCGCGCGGGCCGGGTAAACCCGGTGCGACCCTCAGGCGTTCGAACCCGCGCTGCCCACTTGTCCCGCGTAGTGGCAAGCGACGATGCGATCTTCGAACGGTTGCGGCAACGGCCGCTCGCTGCGGCACAAATCGGTTGCGTAAGGGCACCGCGACGAGAACACGCAGCCGCTCGGCGGATCGAGCGGCGAAGGCAGCTCACCCTTGAGCACGATGCGCTGCACGTGCTGCGCACCGATGCCCGGCGTGGATGCGAGCAGCGCCTGCGTGTAAGGATGAGCCGGCCGCAGGAAGATCGATTCCTTCGGGCCTTGCTCCATCACATGGCCGAGATACATCACCAGCACTTCATGCGCGATGTAGCGCACCACCGCAAGGTCGTGCGAGATGAAAAGGTACGCCAGCTTGAACTGCTCCTGCAAATCCGCCAGCAAGTTGAGCACCTGCGCCTGGATCGACACATCGAGCGCGGACACGGGCTCGTCGGCCACGAGCAACTTCGGGTTGAGCATGAGCGCGCGCGCGATCGCGATGCGCTGGCGCTGCCCGCCCGAAAACATGTGCGGATAGCGATTGGCATGCTCGGGGCGCAGGCCGACTTGCGCGAGCATTGCGCGTGACTTCTCAGCGCGCTCGGCCTTCGACATCTGCGTGTTGATCGCGAGCGGGTCTTCGAGAACGGTGCCGACCTTCTTGCGCGGGTTGAGCGATCCGTACGGGTTCTGGAACACCAGTTGCACCGATTGCCGCAAGTAGCGCGTGCGATCACCGGGCGGATTCACTGCATCGACGCCGCACAGCGTCAGCGTGCCTTCGGTGGGTTTTTCGATCAACGCAACCATGCGCGCAAGCGTCGACTTGCCGCAGCCCGATTCGCCGACGACCGCAAGCGTGCGGCCTTCCTCGATCGCGAACGAGATGCCGCCCACCGCCTGCAATTTCGCGGACTCGCGAAACATGCCGCGCTTGATCGTGTAGACCTGACGCAGGCTTTTGGCTTCGACGACGACACTCATGTCGCGGTCTCCGCATTCGCCGGACCATCCGCTTCGATGCGCTCGGCCCGCGACGCGTCGCCAAGCGGATAGTGACACCGCACGCGCCCGCCTTGCCATTCGCGCAACTCGGGCCGCACTTGCAGCGAATGCTGCGTCGCATACGCGCAGCGCGGCGCGAACAAACATCCGCCCGGCCGGTCGAACACACCGGGCACCACGCCTGGGATCGTGGCGAGGCGTGCACCTGCGGGCCCGCGCTCGGGCAATGCAGCAAGTAGCGCTTCGGTGTACGGATGCTGCGGATCGGCGAAGAGCTCTTGCACGCCGCGCTCTTCCATCACCTGCCCCGCATACATCACGGCCACGCGCCGCGCCATCTCGCTCACCACGCCCATGTTGTGCGTGATCAGCACCAGCGCCATGCCGCGCTCTTTCTGCAGATTGCGCAGGAGGTCGAGGATCTGCGCCTGAATCGTGACGTCGAGCGCCGTCGTCGGCTCGTCGGCGATAAGAAGGCGCGGGTTGCACGAGATCGCCATCGCGATCATCACGCGCTGGTTCATGCCGCCCGACATCTGGTGCGGATAGTCGTTCATGCGCGACGCCGCCGCGGGAATGCCGACTTGATCGAGCAATTCGATCGCGCGCCTTTCGGCGCTCTTCTTGTCGAGCGGCGAATGCTGGCGCAGCGCTTCGACGAGTTGCCAGCCGATCGTGAAGCACGGGTTCAGGCTTGTCGTCGGCTCCTGGAAAATCATCGCCATGTCGCGGCCCACAAGGCGGCGGCGCTCTTTGTCCGACAAGCCGAGCAGGTCGTGGCCCGCGAAGCGCAAAGTCTTGGCGCGCACTTTACCGGGATAGCCGATGAGGCCCATCACGGCCATCATCGTCACGCTCTTGCCCGAGCCCGATTCGCCGACGATGCCGAGCACGTCGCCTTCTTCGACGACGAGGCTCACGCCTTCGACCGCGCGCATCACCGAGCCTTGCGTCGGGAATTCGACGTGGAGGTCTTCGATTTCGAGGAGGGGCGCGCTCATCTCTTCAATTTCGGATCAAGCGCGTCACGCAGGCCGTCGCCCATCAAGTTGAACGCAAGCACGGCGACAAGAATCATCATGCCGGGGAAGGTGACGACCCACCATGCGCGCAGCACGAATTCGCGCGCGTCGGCGAGCATCGTTCCCCATTCGGGCGACGGCGGCTGCGCGCCCAGGCCGAGGAAGCCGAGCGCGGCTGCATCGAGGATGCCGGTGGACACGCCCAGTGACGCCTGCACGATCAGCGGCGCCGCGCAATTGGGCAGCACTTCGGAGAACATCAACCGCAACGTGCCAGCGCCGCTCACCTTCGCGGCGGTGACGTAATCCTTCGACACTTCGGTGATCACCGCGCCGCGCGTAAGGCGCACATAGTGCGGCAGCAGCACGATCGCCACCGCGAGCATCGCGTTGACGAGGCCCGGCCCGAGGATCGCGACGATCACGATCGCAAGCAGCAGGCTCGGCAGCGTGAGGATGATGTCCATGAGCCGCATGATCGAAATCTCGACGATGCCGCGCGCGAAACCCGCGATGAGCCCGAGCGTGACGCCGATGGTGAGCGAGATCACCACGACGCCGATGCCGATCGACAGAGAAAGCCGCGAGCCCCAGATCAATCGCGAGAGGATGTCGCGGCCGATCGCGTCGGTGCCGAGCAGGAACTCCGCGCTGCCGCCCGCTTGCCATGAAGGCGGCTTGAGGAATGCGGCGCTGTTCGTCGTATCGGGTGTGTGCGGCGCGATCACGGGCGCAAGCACAGCGACAAGCATCAGCACGAACACGATGGCCATGCCGATCACCGCGCCGCGATTCGCGGAGAATGAAATCCAGAATTCCTTGAACGGGCCGGGCGGCGCGGACTGTGCGGTTGTTTGCGGCAGGACAGCGCTCATCGTGATGTCCTGATCCTTGGATTAATGATGCCGTACGCGACATCAACGAGCAGGTTCACCAACATCACCACCACGCCGAGCATCAGCATGCCGCCTTGCAGCACGGGATAGTCGCGGCGATTGATCGCTTCGATCAGCCACTTGCCCACGCCGGGCCACGAGAAAATCGTCTCGGTGAGGATCGCACCCGTGAACAGCACGCCGACCTGCAAGCCGATCACGGTGATGACGGGAATCAGCGCATTGCGCAGCGCATGAATGCCGACCACGCGCCAGCGCGACAGGCCTTTCGCACGCGCCGTGCGGATGTAGTCTTCGCCCAGCACTTCGAGCATCGCCGATCGCGTCATGCGCGCGACCACCGCGAGCGGATTCGTGCCGAGCACGATCGTCGGCAAGATGAGATGCGTCAGCGCCGACTTGAACGCGCCCTTTTCGCCTGACAGCAGTGAGTCGATCAACAGGAAGCCCGTCTTCGGCTCGACGTAATACAGCACATCGACACGCCCCGACACCGGCGTCCAGCCGAGCTGCACGGAGAACAGCAATATCAGCAGCAAGCCCCACCAGAAGATCGGCATCGAATAGCCGGTGAGCGATATGGCCATCACGCCGTGGTCGAACACCGAGTTGCGTTTGACCGCCGCTAGGATGCCCGCCGGAATGCCGACGACGAGCGCGAAGATGATCGCGCATGTCGCAAGCTCGATCGTTGCGGGGAACACTTGCGCGAACTCGCTCATCACCGGCGCCTGCGTGATCATCGACTTGCCCAGGTCCGCATGCAGCACGCGGCCGATGTAGATGCCGTATTGCACGAGGATCGGCTTGTCGAGGCCGTACTCCTTGACGAGCACCGCATGACGCGTTTCGTCGATGCCGCGTTCGCCGGCCATGGTTTCGATCGGGTCGCCGGGCACGAGCCGCACGAGGAAAAACGCGAGCAGAGTCATCCCGATGAAGGTCGGGATGATGAGCGACAGGCGCGTGAGGAAAAAGCGGATCACTGCACTGTCGAATGACTACTTGTCGCGCAGCTCGCGCCGCAGGATCTTGCCCACGGGCGTCTTTGGAAGATCGGTGCGGAACTCGATCACCTTCGGCCGCTTGTAGCCGGTGAGGTTCTTGTGGCAGAAGTCGCGCACTTCCTGTTCCGTGAGGTTGGGGTCCTTCTTCACGATCACAAGCTTCACCGCTTCGCCGGTCTTCTCATCGGGCACGCCGACCACCGCGCATTCGAGCACGCCCGGAATCATCGCGACGACATCCTCGACTTCGTTCGGGAACACCTTGAAACCCGAGACCAGCACCATGTCCTTCTTGCGATCGACAATCTTGAAGTAGCCGCGCTCGTCTTGCACGCCGATGTCGCCAGTCTTGAAGTAGCCGTCGCTGGTCATGACCTTGGCGGTCTCGTCGGGTCGTTGCCAATAGCCCGCCATCACTTGCGGGCCTTTGATCGCGATCTCACCGGGCTGGCCCAGCGGCACTTCGCGCCCGTCGTCGTCGATGCATTTCATGAACGTGGAAGGCAGAGGCACGCCGATCGTGCCGGTGTATTCCGTGCTCGTCACCGGGTTGCAGCTTGCCGATGGCGATGTCTCCGACAGGCCGTAGCCTTCGCAGATCGGGCAGCCTGTTTTCTCGAGCCACTTCTTCGCGACCGCGCCTTGCACCGCCATGCCGCCGCCGACGGAAATCTTCAGGTGGCTCCAGTCCACCTTGCCAAAGTCCGGATGATTCGCGATCCCGTTGAAGAGCGTGTTCACCGCGGGGAAACTGTGGAAGGTCTGCTTCGACAACTCATCCAGCACCGCGGGCAAATCGCGCGGGTTCGGGATGAGGATCAGCTTTCCGCCCGTGCGCATCGACAGCATCATGCAGACCGTGAACGCGAAGATGTGATAGAGCGGCAGCGCGCACACGGTGGTGGATTGTTCGCCCGCCGGCACCTTGGCCATCACCGCTGCGTTCCACGCTTCGGACTGCAGCACGTTCGCGATCACGTTGCGATGCAAGAGCACCGCGCCCTTGGAGATGCCGGTGGTGCCGCCCGTGTATTGCAGCACCGCGACGTCGTCCGATCCGATGTCGGGTTTGCGAAATGTTGCGCGGCGGCCCTGCGCGATCGCATCGTTGAAACGCACCGCGCCCGGCAAGCTGAACTTCGGCACGAGCTTCTTCACATTGCGCACGACGTAGTTGACGAGCGTGCCCTTGAGCATGCCGAGCGTGTCGCCCATCGCGGCGAGCACCACATGCTTGACCGGCGTGTTCGCGATGCATTGCTCCAGCGTGTTCGCGAAGTTCTCGATGATCACGATCGTGCGCGCGTTCGCATCCTTGAGCTGGTGTTCCAGCTCGCGCGGCGTGTAGAGCGGGTTCACGTTCACCACCACGAAGCCCGCTCGCAGGATCGCCGCGACCACCACCGGATATTGCGGCACGTTGGGCATCATGATCGCGATGCGATCGCCCTTCGCGAGGCCCAGGCCTTGCAGATAAGCTGCGAACGCACGGGAGAGCGAATCGGTTTCGCCGAAAGTCATCTCCCGGCCCATGAACGAATAAGCATTGCGCTTGGCGAACTTCTGGAAGCTCTCTTCCATCAGCTGCACCAGCGATGCGTATTGCGACGCATCGATGTCCGCGGGCACACCGGCAGGATAGGCGGCCAGCCAAGGGCGTTCGCTCATGTCGCTCATTGGTTTACTCCAGTCTCCAGAGTGCGAATTGTGCGCTGCGTTTTCTCAGGGTTTCCCCTTGTTAACCCTCGATATACTCGCGCTCGTCCGAGTTTGCCGCAGCCTGTCGGCGCATTCCGCAATTCATCGCAATGCGCTCGCGCCGGGTTCGCGCGATCCCTACAGTTCCCCCGCAGATGAAGATGACATACCTGCGCCTTGCAGCGCTCGCGACTTTCCTTTGTGCATGCGCCGCCGCGATTGCGCAAGGCCCGCTGCCCGAAGCCGCGCCCGTTGTCGCGGTGAAGCTCGCGCCCGGCGAGACCGTGCGCATGGACGGCGCGCTCACCGATGCCGTGTGGCAGCGCGCGCCCATCCACAAGGAGTTCGTGCAGCGCGAACCGAACTACGGCCAGCCCACGCCTTACGAGACGTGGATGCAAGTTGCGTTCGACGATCGCTATGTCTATGTGGCCGTCACGTCGCTCGACCCCAAGCCCGAGGAGATTCGCGCCGTGCCGGTGCGCCACGACCTTGTGCTGCGCACGCAGGACCACGTGGTCATCTATATCGACCCGCTGGGCAAGAAGCAGTCGGCGCAGTGGTTCCGTATTGCCGCGTCGGGCAGCACGGCCGACGGCATGCAGACCGCCGCCGACGACAGCGAGGACTTCGCGCCCGACTTCGATTTCGACGCGGCCGCGCATCGCAACGAACACGGCTGGACCGCGCTCTTGCGCGTGCCCTTCGCGTCGCTGCGCTACACAAGCGAGATGATGAAGGAGGGCAATCATTCGTGGCGCATCATGGTTGCGCGCCGCGTCCCGCGCGACCAGTTCTATTGGATTCCTTCGGCCGCCATCCCGCTCGATTCGCCGAACGTGCTCGTCAACATGCAGGAGCTGCGCGGCATCGAGTTGCCGCAGGACGCGAACTTCCTCACGATCCGACCGAGCTTCACGATGAGCCATTCGCGCACGCAGGATGTGCCCAGCCCGGTCGTCCACGACAACAAGCTGCAGCCCACGCTCGATGTGAAGTGGCGACCCACCGCCGAACTTGTGATCGACGCGACGATCAAGCCCGACTTCTCGCAGGTCGATCTCGACGTGCCGCAGTTGTCGGGCAACACGACATACGCGATCTATTACCCGGAGAAGCGCCCATTCTTCTTCGAGGCGACCGACGTGATGCGCGCGCCCATCGACAACTCGCTCTACACGCGCACGTTCACGCAACCCAATTGGGGCCTGCGCGCGACATGGCGTGGCCAGACCAACGCGGGCACTGCCATCGCGATTGACGACAAGGGCGGCGGCCTTGTGTTGCTGCCCGGGCCCTACGCGACCAACTATGCGAACCAGCCTGCGTCGAAAACGGTCGCCGCGCGTGATCTCGCCGACGTCGGCTCGATGCAGATCGGCGGCCTCATCGCCGCACGCCGTTATGACAACGATGTCGGCGAGAACATCGTCGCGGGGCCCGACTTCGGCTGGCAAGCGACGGATTCCTTGCGCGTGCGCGCGCAGTGGCTGCATTCGTACACAACGGCGCAAGGCGACCCGGTGACGGGCGTCATGTCGAAAGGCCCTGCGACGAGCGGCGACCGCGTGTACTTCCGCGCGGTGAACCAGACCGAGTTCCATCAGGAAGAACTCACGGTCAACGACATCAGCCAGGACTTCCGCCACGACACCGGCTTCGTCAACCAAACCGGCGTGCGCACCGTCGATTCGCGCCTGGGCTTTGCGCGACGCGCGTGGGGGCCGTTCAACGAGATCTGGTTCAATCTTTATGGAAGCTTGCAGCGCGACCGCCAGACCGGCGAGACGGTGCGGACTGATCTTTTCCCCGCGGTTTATTTCTCGGCCGCGAAGAACACGCAGGTCTCCGCAGAACTGCACGGCCTCTTGCCCGAGACTGTGCGCTCCGCATCGGGCGCGCCACTGCTGCACGAAAAGTATGTGTTCATCGCGTACTCAACGACGCCGGTGCTGTGGATTCCGCTCGTCGATTCCAACATTTCGATCGGCCGGCTGGGCGACATGCTCGCGAACGAAGTGCGCCCCGGCGTGCGGCTGAACCTGATGGTGCGCACACGTCCGATGCAGCAGTTCGAAGTGGAGCCGAGCATTTCGTACGCCACGCTCTATCGCAACGGACAGCAGACTTATCGCGAAACCGACGGCCAGCTCAAGGCAATCTGGTTCTTCGACTCAAGCCGCAGCATCCGCCTGATCGTGCAGCGGCAAATCCTCGACCGGCAACCGGAGACAGGCGTTGCGGAAGAACATGATCGGGGTAAGGTCGCATCGCTCACATACACATGGCGCAAGTCGATGGGCACCGTGCTGTATGTCGGCGCGAGCGTGAGCAAGGGGAGTTTTCCGCTGCCTGCGCTGTCGCGCGGAACAGAAGCTTTCGTGAAGTTGCAGTTCGACTACGACGAAGTAAAGCGTGGGTTCATGTAGAAGGCTTCACGCCTTCAGCGCCGCCAGCACTTCCTCAAGCATCTTCTTCGCATCGCCGAACAGCATGCGGTTGTTCTCTTTGTAGAACAGCGGGTTGTCCACACCCGCATAGCCCGACGCCATGCTGCGTTTCATCACGATCGACGTGCGCGCCTTCCACACTTCGAGCACCGGCATGCCCGCGATGGGGCTCGTCGGGTCGTCCTGCGCGGCGGGGTTCACGATGTCGTTCGCGCCGATGACCATTGCCACATCCGTGTCGGGAAAGTCGGCGTTGATCTCGTCCATCTCCATCACGATGTCGTAAGGCACCTTCGCTTCGGCGAGCAGCACGTTCATGTGGCCCGGCATGCGGCCCGCGACCGGGTGAATGCCGAAGCGCACGTTCACGCCTTTGTCGCGCAGCCACTTGGTGATCTCATACACCGTGTGCTGCGCCTGCGCCACCGCCATGCCGTAGCCGGGGACGATGATCACGCTCTTGGCGTCTCGCAGCAGCTCGGCGGTTTCCACCGCGCTGATCGGCGTGACTTCGCCGGCCGGTTGCGCGCCGCCCGCCGCAGCGGGTGTTCCGCCGCCCGTGCCGAAGCCGCCTGCGATGACGCTGATGAAGTTGCGGTTCATCGCGCGGCACATGATGTACGACAGGATCGCGCCCGACGAACCCACCAGCGCGCCGACGACGATGAGCAAATCGTTGCTCAGCATGAAGCCTGTCGCGGCAGCGGCCCAGCCCGAATACGAGTTGAGCATCGACACGACCACCGGCATGTCCGCGCCGCCGATCGCCATCACCATGTGCACGCCGAAGAGCAGCGCGACCACCGTCATCACGATCAGCGGCATCATGCCGGCCTGGATGTCGGGCGCATGCAGGAACGCACGGCCGAACCACAGCACGATCAGCAGGCCGGTCAAATTGATCCAGTGCCGCCCGGGCATCAGCAAAGGCTTGCCGCCGATGCGCGCCGACAATTTGCCGAACGCGATCACCGAACCCGAGAACGTCACGGCGCCGATCAGGATGCCGATATAAATTTCGATTTCGTGGATGGTCTTTTCGGCATCACTCGGGAACACCGTCGACGTGTCGATGTAGCTTGCATAGCCGACGAGGCATGCAGCAAGGCCCACGAGGCTGTGCATCAGCGCGACAAGCTCGGGCATCTGCGTCATCTGCACTTTTTTCGCAGCGACAAGGCCGGTGCTCCCGCCGACGACGAGAGCGCCGACGATCCACGCATAGCCCGCGGACGTGACGCGCGGGCCGAGCACGGTGGCGACCACGGCAATCGCCATGCCGCACATGCCGAACACGTTGCCGCGGCGCGCGGTCTCGGGGTTCGACAGGCCGCCGAGGCTCAAGATGAACAAAATCGTGGCGCCGATGTAGCAGACGGTGGCGAGGCTGGAGGTCATCGTCGCGTCCTTACCTGCGGAACATCGCGAGCATGCGGCGCGTGACCGCGAAGCCCCCGAACATGTTGATGGCCGTCAGCGCCAGCGCGAACACGGCCATGCCGAGAATCACGAGCGTCGGCCGGTCGCCCGGCCCGCCTGCCAGCGGCGGCGCAACCTGGATCAGCGCGCCGATCGCAATGATCGACGAGATCGCGTTCGTTACGCTCATGAGCGGCGTGTGCAGCGCCGGCGTGACGTTCCAGATCACCATGTAGCCCACGAAGCATGCGAGCACGAACACGGTGAAGTGCGAAAGGAAGGTCGCGGGCGCATTGAGGCCGACGAACAGGAACGCAAGCGCGCCGACACCGAAGACGATCGCGAGCGACTTCGCGGACATCGGCTCGCCGCTGCCGTGGCCGTGGCCGTGGCCCTTGGGCGCTGCAGGCACAGCCACTGCGGGCTTCGCCGGCGCAACCGCGGGCAGCTTCGGCGGCGGCGCGGGCCATGTGATCGCGCCGTCCTTGACTACCGTAAGGCCGCGGATCGCATCGTCGTCCATGTTGACGTTGATGACGCCGTCCTTCGCCTTGCACAGTTCCTCCACGAGGCGCAGCAGGTTGTTCGAATAGAGCGTGGACGATTGTGTCGCGAGGCGGCTTGCAAGATCGGTGTAGCCGACGATGGTCACGCCGTGCTTCACCACAGCTTGCCCCGGCTCGGTGAGTTCGCAGTTGCCGCCTTGTTCCGCCGCCATGTCGACGATGACGCTGCCGGGCTTCATGGTCATCACCATCTCGGCGGTGATGAGCTTCGGCGCGGGCTTTCCGGGGATGAGCGCCGTGGTGATGATGATGTCGGCGTCCTTCGCCTGCTGCGCGTACATCTCGCGCTGCGCTTTCAGGAAGCCTTCGCTCATCACCTTGGCATAGCCACCGCCGCCCGAGCCTTCTTCCTCGTAGTCGACCTTCACGAATTCGCCGCCGAGCGAGACCACCTGGTCGGCGACCTCGGCGCGCGTGTCGTTGGCGCGCACGATCGCGCCGAGATTCGCCGCCGTGCCGATCGCAGCGAGCCCCGCGACACCGGCGCCCGCGATGAACACCTTGGCCGGCGGAATCTTGCCCGCCGCCGTGATCTGCCCGTTGAAGAACCGGCCGAACGCGTTCGCGGCTTCGATCACCGCGCGATAGCCGGTCACGCCCGCCATCGATGTGAGCGCGTCCATCTTCTGCGCGCGCGACAACTGGCGCGGCAGCGCGTCGATCGCAAGCACCGTGGCCTTCTTCGCGGCGAGCGTTTGCATCAGCTCGGGGTTCTGCGCGGGCCAGACGAAACCGATGAGCGCCGAGCCTTCGCGCATCATGCGCACTTCACCCTCCGTGGGCGGCCGCACCTTGAGCACGACGTCGGCCTTGCCCCAGAGCTCCGCCGCCGTGCCAACGACTTCGGCACCTGCTGCGCGATACGTATCGTCCGCGAAGTTCGCGGCGTCGCCCGCGCCGCTTTGCACGGCCACGGAGAAACCGAGCTTCACAAGTTTCTGGACGACGTCGGGAACGGTGGCGACGCGCTTTTCACCCGCCATCGTTTCGGCGGGAACGCCTATCAGCATGGGACTGTCTCCTCGGGGTGTGCTTGCGACCGGGAGCTTACATGATGCGAACGGCCTCCCCTGCGGAAACTGCGTACTTCCGTGGGCCGGAACGCGCCGGAGAATTGACAAGGATCAACAACGTTTGGGAGTCCGCCCATGGCCTTCAGTGCCTCCGCCGCAGTTCCGTCCGGGCGCAAGCCGCTTTATCGCTCGCTCTACTTCCAGGTGATCGTCGCTGTCGTGCTCGGCGTGCTGCTCGGCCAGTTCGCGCCCAGCACCGCCGCCGACATGAAGCCCCTGGGCGACGCGTTCATCAAGCTGATCAAGATGCTGATCGCGCCGATCATCTTCTGCACGGTCGTCGTCGGCATCGCCGGCATGGAGGACATGAAGAAGGTCGGCAAGACCGGCGGCCTTGCGCTGCTGTACTTCGAAGTCGTAAGCACGGTCGCGCTGCTCATCGGTCTTGTCCTCGTGAACGTTATCGAGCCCGGCGCCGGCATGAACGTCGATCCGGCCACGCTCGACACCAAGGGCATCGCCGCGTACACCGGCCCCGGCAAGATCGGCACAACGGTCGAGTTCCTGATGAACGTCATTCCCAACACGTTCGTCGATGCATTCGCGAAGGGCGAAATCCTGCAAGTGCTGCTGCTCGCCGTGTTCTTCGGCTTCGCGCTGCATGCGTTCGGCGGCCGCGGCACGCTCGTGTTCGACATGGTCGAGAAGACGTCGCACGTGCTCTTCCGCATCGTCGGCTACATCATGAAGCTCGCGCCCATCGGCGCATTCGGCGCGATGTCGTTCACCATCGGCAAGTACGGCCTGGGCTCGCTCACGTCGCTCGGCAAGCTGATGGGCACGTTCTACGGCACCTGCCTCATCTTCATCTTCGTCGTGCTGGGGCTCGTCGCGCGCGTGCACGGCTTCTCGGTATGGAAGCTCATCAAGTACATCAAGGAAGAGCTGCTCATCGTGCTGGGCACGTCGTCGTCCGAATCGGTGCTGCCGCGCATGATGGAGAAGATGGAAAACCTCGGTGCCACCAAGAGCACCGTCGGCCTCGTGATCCCCACCGGCTATTCGTTCAACCTCGACGGCACTTCCATCTACCTCACGATGGCCGCCGTGTTCATCGCCCAGGCCACCAACACGCCGATGACGCTCACGCAGGAGCTCACGCTGCTCGCCGTGCTCGTGCTCACGTCGAAGGGCGCCGCGGGTGTCACCGGCAGCGGCTTCATCGTGCTGGCCGCAACGCTATCGGCCGTCGGCAATGTGCCGGTGGCGGGGCTCGCGCTGATCCTCGGCATCGACCGCTTCATGTCCGAAGCGCGCGCGCTGACCAACCTCGTCGGCAACGGCGTGGCAACGCTCGTGGTCGCGCGCTGGACAGGCGAGCTCGACATGGAACGCCTGCACGACCGCCTCGACAACCCTTCGGCTGTCGAAACGGAAGCGCCCGAAGTCGTCCTCGACGCACAGAACGCCAAGATCGCGTCCTAATGCTGCGCTAATCGCGGCGCGTTAGCCTTGGGCGATGTTCTTCTTCGCCCTCTCGGCTGCCTTGCACTTCTACATCGGTGCAAGGCTCCTTCCCGAATACTCCATGGCGTGGGCCGTGCTGCTCACGGCATGGCTCGTTGCGTCGGCCGTCCTCATGCCGATGGGCTTGATGCGGCGCCGCAACTCGCAAAGCGAAGGCACTGATCGCATTGCCGTACTCGGGCTCTTTGCGATGGGGCTGTTCTCGTCGCTGCTCGTCGGCACTTTCCTGCGCGACTTGCTGCTGATCGCGGTCGGCATGATTCACTCGTACACGCCGCTGCTCTTCCCGTATGAACGGCTGGAGCGCTTCTCCGCGTTCCTCGTGCCGATCGCGGCGCTCGTGGTCACGTTCGTGGGTTTGTGGAACGCGCGCCGCATCGCACGCGTCGTGAACGTCGATGTTCCCATCGCAGGGTTGCCGAAAGAGTTCGACGGTTTCACCATCGCGCAGATCAGCGACGTGCATGTCGGCCCGACGATCCGGCGCGGCTATGTCGAAGGCATCGTCGATGCGGTGAACGCGCTCGATGCCGACATGATCGCGATCACCGGCGACCTCGTCGACGGCAGCGTGCCGCAATTGCGCGATCACGTCGCGCCGCTGGCGGGCCTGAAGGCGCGGCACGGGCGCTTCTTCGTGACCGGCAATCACGAGTACTACTCGGGCGTCGTGTCGTGGATGGACGAGCTCGCGCGCCTGGGCATTCAAGTGCTGCACAACGAACACGTCGTGCTCAAGCGCGATTCGGCGCAGCTCGTGATCGCCGGCGTGCCCGATTTCGGCGGCGGCTATTTCCACCCTACCCACGCGAGCGATCCTGCTGCGTCGCTGGTGGGCGCGCCAACCGATGCGGATGCGAAGGTGCTGCTCGCGCACCAGCCGCGCAGTGCGCAGGCCGCGGCGCAAGCGGGCTTCGATTTGCAGCTGTCGGGCCACACGCACGGCGGGCAGTTCTGGCCGTGGAACCACTTCGTGCGGCTGCAGCAGCCGTTTACGGCCGGGCTGCATCGCGTAGGGAAGCTGTGGGTTTATGTGAGCCGCGGCACGGGCTACTGGGGGCCGCCGAAACGATTCGGCGCGCCGTCGGAGATCACGCGGCTGCGGCTCAAGCCCGCCTGAAAATCACGCGAACTTCAGCGCGCGAACTGCTCCGAGCCCACCAGGCCGATCTTCTGCAGTCCCAGCCTCTGCGAAGAGGCCAGCACGCCCGCGACCACTTCATACTTCGCGCGCGCATCGGGGCGCAGGTGAATCTCGGGTTGATCGGGTAGCGCTGCCGCGTCGCGCAGGTGTTGTTCAAGCTCCTCGCGGCCCGACAGCGTCTCCCCGTTCCACGTGAATTCGCCGGTGGGCGTGATGTCGAGTTGCACGATCTGCGGTTCGGTTACGGGAGGCGGCACATTGGTGCTCGGCATCTCCAGATTCACCGAATGCAATTGAATCGGGATCGTGATGATCAGCATGACCAGAAGCACCAGCAACACATCGACCAGCGGCGTGGTGTTGATGTCCACCATCACTTCGGCGTCGTCGGCGTCGGAGTCAATGGGGATCATTGTTTTGGCGGCTCCGTGAGGAAGCCCACGTGCCCGATCCCGGCCTGCTGCGCGGCATACACGACGCGGCCGATGGCTTCGTAGTCGGCGCGCGCGTCGGCGCGAATGTGCAGCTCGGGCTGCGGATTGCGTGCGGCTTCGCGTGCAAGCTGGTCGGCGAGAAGCTGCGTCGTCGAAACCGGCGTGTCGAACCAGTACACCGCGCCTTGCGCATCGACGGTGACGATGATGTTCTGCGGCTGTTCTTCGCTCGCTTGCGTGCTTTCGTGCGGCAACGTGACGGCGATCGAGCTGTTCACCACCGGGATCGTGATGAGGAAGATGATCAGCAGCACCAGCATCACATCGACGAGCGGCGTGGTGTTGATCGTGGCGAGCAGGCCGTCCTCGGCCTCGGGCATCTGGTGCGGAAAGCGAACGCCCATGGTTTTGCCTGCGTGCCCTTGCGGCTACTGCCTGGCCTTGGCCGCGGCCGCGAGCAGCACCGTGTGCAAGTCGGAACCGAAGGCGCGCACTGCATCCATCGCGACGCGATTGCGCCGCACGAGCCAGTTGTAGCCCAGCACCGCAGGCACTGCGACTGCCAGGCCGATCGCGGTCATGATCAGTGCTTCGCCCACCGGGCCCGCGACGCGATCGATCGACGCCTGGCCCGACGCGCCGATTTTCACCAGCGCGTTGTAGATGCCCCAGACCGTGCCGAACAGGCCGACGAAAGGCGCGGTCGAGCCCACGGTCGCGAGCACGGCAAGGCCTTCTTGCGTGCGGCTGTGCACTGTGGCGATCGCGCGTTCGATGCTTTGCGCGACCCACGTGTTGAGATCCACTTGCCCGATGAGGCCGTCATGCTTGCGCGTGGCTTCCAGCGCGGACTCGGCGATATAGCGGTACGGGCTGCCCTTTTGCAGCGAGTCGGCGCCCTGCCGCACAGTGTCGGCTTTCCAGAACGTGGCGTTCGCCGCGCGCGCCTGCCCGCCCATGCGCGACTGCACGATCAGCTTGCGGACCAGCACGTACCAGCTGGCGATGGACATGATCGCGAGGATGATGATCGTGATGCGCGCGACCCAGTCGCCTTGCGACCACGTCGCTTCCAGGCCGTACGGGTTCGCGATCGCGGCGGGCGCCTTGATCGCGGGCAGTGTGGGTTGCGCCACCGGGACCGCCGCGGGCGCCGAGGCCTGCGCGAACGCAAAGGTTGTGAAGCCGGCAACCTGCAGCCAGACGGCGATTCGAAGTAGGGGCATGAAGCGCATGCGCGGATTGTGCCGCACGCCCATAATCGCGCGATGTCCACGAAGTGGAACCCGCGCGTCACCGTCGCCGCCGTGATCGAACAGCACGGTCGCTTTCTCCTGATCGAGGAGGAAACGGCGCTGGGCCTGAAGCTGAACAACCCGGCGGGCCACCTCGATCCCGGCGAGACACCCGCGCAAGGCTGCGCGCGCGAAGTGCTCGAAGAAGCCGCCTACGACTTCACGCCGACGGCTTTCCTTGGCGTGTACCTCGCGCGTTCGCGCAAGCGGAGCACGGGCGAAGACCAGACCTACTTGCGCATGGCTTTCTGCGGCACGCTCGGCACGCATCATGCAGACCGCCCGCTCGACGAAGGCATCGTTCGCACGCTGTGGATGACGGCCGATGAAGTGCGCGCTTCGAGCAACCGGCATCGCAGCCCTCTGGTGCTCAAGTGCATCGAAGACTTCATCGCGGGCGTACGGTATCCGCTGGATGCTGTGCATTCGGATCCAAGCCTGCTGGTTGTCCCGCCTATTCGCGCAGCATCCGCCCGAGCGCGAGCAGCTGCGGCAAAGTGATCGGGTCGTTCGCCGAGCTCGCGGCGACCGGGTGCGACGCGAATCGCGCAACGACCATCTCCGCTTTCGGTGCGACATACAAACGCTGGCCATGGATGCCGCGCGCTTCGAACGCATCGAACTCGTTGTGCGTGACCCACCACATGCTGCGATACGAATAGCCCGGCAAGAGCGTGTAGCCTGCCTTCGCGAATTTCGCCGGGCTGTCGCCCTTGCTCACGTCGTACACCACCGTTGACGGAATGACCTGCTTGCCGTTCCAGTCGCCTTCGCGGCGCATCAGCTCGCCGAAGCGCGCAAGGTCGCGAAGCGATGCGGACAATCCGCCGCCCGCCATCGGCATGCCCGCGGGGTCGACAACGATGTATGCGTCCTCTTCGCAGCCGAGCGGCGACCACAGGCGCTCGTGCAGCAGCTGCGTGAACGGGCGGCCGGTCGTGCGCGCCAGCACCCATGCCATCACTTCGGTGTTGACGGTCTTGTACGCGAAGGCTTCGCCGTGTGCGCCCTCCTTCGCGACCTTGCGCAGGTAGTCGCTGCACGTTGTCGCGCCGCTGTAGCCTGCGGGGCGCGGCCGCAAGCCCGACGCGCGCGCGTATTCCCAGATGCTCGACGTCGGGTCGGCATAGGCCTCGGTGTAGGCCAGGCCCGTCTGCATGTCCATCACCTGGCGCAGCGTCGCATCCTCGAACGCCGAGCCGCGCAGCTCGGGCACATAGTGCGGAATGGTCTTCTTGTCGTCGAGCACGCCTTCATGCACGAAGGCCGCCGTAAGCGTTGCTGCATACGACTTGGTGATCGAAAAGCATGAATGCGGCAAGTGCGCTTCGAGCGCGCCGAGGTAACGCTCATACACGATGCGCCCGCGATGCAGCACCACCATGCCGTCGGTGTAGGTGTCGGGCAGCGCTTCGTCGAAGCGGCGCGCGCGGCCGTTCATGTCGGTGAAAGCCAGCGCGTCGATGTCGCTGGTCTTGTCATTGCGCTCGAAGTGCGATGGCGACGCGCGCCCGCGCCATACATTCGCGGTCGCGAGAAGTTCGCGCGCATGCGACAGCGTCCAGCGAATCTGCGGGAAGTCGTAGAAGGCGTCGCTCTCGAACGTGATGCGCTTGTCGGCCGGCGGCGGCGCGCCGCGCATCCATCCGATCTCGCGCGGGTCGGAGGCGCGGCCGTCGAGATAACTCTTGCCGTCGAATTCGAGCGTGGCCATGTGCATCTCCTGGGTGAATCGTCTTCTTACTTGGGGCAGTTGCCGGTGAGCGCGCGCATGGCAACCACCGGGGCATTCAGCAATCCGCCGATCGCGACTTGCTTGTCCTTGTCGGCGGGATGGAAGCAGTCGTCGCGGCCGGATTCTTCGACGCCTTGCGCAAGCGGGTCCTTGCGATCGCGCCGCAATTGCTGGTTCGCCATCTCCGACAGGCTGCGCTGCGGCGGCGTGCGATATGGCAAGCCGATCGGCGGCAGCGCGGGCGCGGCGAGCACGGGCGCGGGAGGCAACGCTGCGCGCGGCGCAGTCCCGGGCAACGGAGCCGCGACAGGCCCGCCCCATCCCGGCGGCGCGGGCACTTGAATCGGAGTTGCAGTGCCTGCGCCGGGCGAGCCCGGTGCAACAGGCACGTCGATCACCGGGCCTTGCAACCGCGTCGTTGGTGCGGGCGCGGGTGGCGCGGGCGGCGCGGGCACGGGCGCCGCAGGCGCAGCCACGGGAGCAGGCGCGGGTGCAGGTGGGGCCGGAACCGGCGCAGGTGCAGGCGGTGCGGGCACAGGTGCGGGCGCTGCCGGTGCAGGCGGTTCAACCGGCGCCGGCACTGGCGCGGGTTGAGGCGGCGCTGGCACTGGAGCGGGCGCGGCAACTGGTGCAGGCACAGGCGCCGGTGCAGGGGCAGGGACCGGCGCCGGTGCGGGCGCTGGAATCGGCGTGCGCGCGGGCACCGGTGCTGGCGCGGGCGGCTCCATCGGAACCGGCGCGGGCGCCGGCGGCGGTTGCGGCACGGGCAACGGCGGCACCGGCACCGGCACTGCAGGCGCGAGATCCGGCGGCGCTTGCACCGAAGGTTCGGGCTTGGCCGATTCGCGCACGGGCTGCGGCTCGGGCGGCGGTGGTGCGGGCGCGATCTCTTTTGACTGAAGCGTGTCGGGCAATTGCTTCGTCGCCTTCATCGGGATGCTCGACTCGGGCGTGTTCGAGAACACCGCCATGTCGGTCGTCGGCGTGGTGTTCGGCGGGCGAAGTGTGATCGCGCGGCTTGTGTTCGCCGACGGGCTGATGGGCCGCACGTATTGGTACACCACATAGCGCACCGTCGGCACGAGCGGCGAATACTGCAGCAGCAGCCAGATCAGGCCGATGTGGATCGCCGATGTCGTCGCGAACGCCGCGGGCGACGTGCGATCGCGCGGGAACGGCGGTGTGGCGGGCCGGTAGAGCATAGGGAAATAAGTGGAAAGGGATAATCGCACAAATGAGTGCGAAGAATCGCGTTGTAGTGGGCCTGAGCGGGGGCGTGGACTCCGCCGTCAGCGCGCACCTGCTCAAACAACAAGGCTGGGACGTCGTCGCGATCTTCATGAAGAACTGGGAAGACGATGACGACGACGAATACTGTTCGTCGCGTCAGGATTTTCTCGATGCGGCATCGGTCGCCGACGTGCTCGGCATCGAAATCGAACACGTCAACTTCGTCGGCGAATACAAGGACCGTGTGTTCGCCGAGTTCCTGCGCGAATACCAATCGGGCCGCACGCCGAACCCCGACGTGCTGTGCAACGCCGAAATCAAGTTCAAGGCCTTCCTCGATCATGCGATGCGCCTGGGAGCCGACAAGATCGCGACCGGTCATTACGCGAGAGTTCGCGAAGTGGATGGGCGCTTCGATTTGCTCAAGGGCCTCGATGTCACGAAAGACCAGAGCTACTTCCTGCATCGCCTCACGCAGGCGCAGTTATCGAAGACGCTCTTTCCCGTCGGCGAATTGCGCAAGACCGAAGTGCGCCGCATCGCCGCCGAGATCGGCCTGCCCAACGCGAAGAAGAAGGATTCGACCGGCATCTGCTTCATCGGCGAGCGGCCGTTCCGCGAGTTCCTCAATCGCTACATCAACAAGGAGCCCGGGCCGATCAAGGACGAGAAGGGCCGCACGATCGGCGAGCATCAGGGCTTGTCGTTCTATACGCTCGGGCAACGGCAAGGGCTGGGCATCGGCGGTATCAAGGCAAAGGGCGCGCAACGCGGCGGAGGCGAACACGCGCCGTGGTTCGTCGCGAAGAAGGACATCGAGCACAACACGCTTTGGGTCGTGCAAGGCCACGACCATCCGTGGCTGCAATCGCTGGCGCTCGATGCGGACGATGCGAGCTGGGTCGCGGGTGGGGCACCCGGTGAGGGCGCATACAACTCGAAGACACGTTATCGCCAGGCCGATGCGCCGTGCACGCTGGCGCGAGAAGCGAATGGCGAGTTCCATCTCGACTTTCCGCAGCCGCAATGGGCAGTGACGCCGGGGCAATCGGCCGTGCTCTATGACGGTGAGGTGTGTCTCGGGGGTGGAGTGATCAGCGCGCGCGAATGACGCCGCTTATCATCGGGCCGCACTCAAGGACCATCGCATGCGCACATTCTTCCTCCTTGCTCTCTTCGCCGGTTCCGTCTGCGCCGCGGACTTGACTCCGCAGCAAAAACAGTTCCGGGCCATCTACCAGGAATTGGTGGAGATCAATACCTCCCATTCGGACGGCGACACGACCCGGGCCGCGCAGGCGATGCAAAGGCGGCTGCTCGACGCCGGATTCAAACCGGGCGACATGGAGCTGATCGTGCCCGCGCCGCGCAAGGGCAACCTCGTCGCGCGCTACAAAGGCAACGGCACGAAAAAGCCGATGCTGCTCCTTGCCCATATCGACGTCGTCGAAGCCAAGCGCAGCGAGTGGGCCACGGATCCGTTCAAGTTGCAGGAGAAAGACGGTTACTTCATCGCGCGCGGCTCGATTGACGACAAGGCGATGGCTTCCATCTTCGTGTCCGTGCTGGGCCAACTCAAGCGGGAAGGCTTTGTGCCCTCGCGCGACATCATCCTTGCTCTGACCGCCGATGAAGAAGGCGGTCCTTCGAACGGTGCAAGCTGGCTGGTGAAGAACCGCCGCGCGCTGGTCGACGCCGACTTCGGCATCAACGAAGGCGGGCGCGGCGAACTCAAGGCCGGCAAGCCGTTGTCGAACATCGTGCAAGTCGCCGAAAAACTCTACGTGCAATATGAATTCGAGGCGACCGGCCCCGGTGGGCACAGTGCAAGGCCCACACAGGACAACACGATCTACGAAGTGGCGGAAGCCCTTGTGCGCCTGCGCCAATACCAGTTTCCGGTGCGCCTGAACGATGCGGCGCGCCTTTACTTCGAGCGCAGCGCGCCGCAGTACTCCGGCCAGATCGCCGACGACATGCGAGCCATGGCGAAGCCCGCTCCTGATCCCGCCGCAGTTGAGCGGCTGTCGAAGGTGTCCAGCATGGTCGGCCTGCTGCGCACGACATGCGTGGCGACGATGCTGAACGCAGGGCATGCTCCCAATGCGCTGGCGCAGACAGCCAAGGCGAGCATCAACTGCCGGCTGTTGCCCGATGAGGACCTCAAGACCGTCACTGCGAGGTTGACCGAGATTGCCGGGCCCAAGATCAAGGTGACCGCCGACCCCGAAGGCGACGCGGCGCCCGGCTCACCGATTCGAGCCGATGTGATCGGGCCGATCGAAGCCGTGAGCGCGCAGATGTGGCCGGGCGTGCCGGTGATCCCGACCATGGGCGTGTCGAGCACGGACAGCCGCTACTTGCGCGAAGCCGGTATCCCGATGTATGGCGTTTCGGGGCTCTTCACCGACCCGACCGACACGGGCGTTCATGGCCTCAACGAACACATCGGCGTCCAGCAGCTTTACGACGGGCGCGAGTTCCTCTACAGGCTGATCAAGCAGCTCGCGCAATAACTGCAACACGAGCGGTGACGCTTACTTC
>Ga0265314_10000862_pt1 | contig 36060 bp, 31 predicted proteins | sample 4126metaG_FD_203106 | JGI IMG/M metagenome (GOLD analysis project Ga0265314, IMG submission 203106) | Rhizosphere microbial communities from Carex aquatilis grown in University of Washington, Seatle, WA, United States - 4-1-26 metaG | ecosystem: Host-associated > Plants > Roots > Rhizosphere >...
TTCAAGAACGAATAAACAATCGGCCAAGAAAAAGCCTCGGCTGGAAAACTCCAAACGAGGCTTATCAAGAGATTCTTAATTCTTCAAATGTGCACCAAGTGGTGCATTGCTAAGTTGACTATGCGGAATGTTGAATGTCGAATTCCGCCGACGACGTAACCCCTCCTACCTCCCCTTACCCTAAGGGGAGGGCCGTATTCGTATTCGTATTCGTATTCGTATTCGTATTCGTATTCGTATTCGTATTCGTATTCGTATTCGTATTCGTATTCGTATTCGTATTCGTATTTGTCCCCCTCCCTTAATGTAAGGGAGGGTAGGGTGGGTTATATGGCCAGTCCTTTGACGCGGCGAACGGATTCGACATTCGTCATTCGACATTCGGCGCAATTATTTTTTCGCCAAAACCTTACGCAAATACTTGCCGGTGAAGGAGCCGGCGCGGCGGGCGACTTCTTCGGGGGTGCCTTCGGCGACCACGGTGCCACCTTTGTCGCCGCCTTCGGGACCCATGTCGATCACCCAGTCGGCATTCTTGATGACGTCCAAGTTGTGCTCGATCACAAGCACCGAGTTTCCGAGCGAAACGAGTTTTTGCAGCATCTCGACCAGCTTGCGCACGTCTTCAAAATGAAGACCGACGGTCGGCTCGTCCAACACGTAAAGCGTGCGGCCGGTGCCGCGCTTGGCGAGTTCCGACGAAAGCTTGATGCGCTGGGCTTCGCCGCCGGAGAGCTGCGGCGCGGGCTGGCCCAATTCAACGTAGCCGAGGCCGACCTCTTTCATCACTTTAAGTTTGTCGTGGATGACCGGGATGTCGCGGAAGAATTCGTCGGCGTCCTCGACGGTCATCGTTAAGACGTCATGAATGCTCTTGTCCTTGTATTTAACTTCCAGCGTTTCGCGGTCGAAGCGGCGGCCTTTGCAAATGTCGCAGCGCACCCAAACGGTCGGCAAGAAGTGCATCTCAATGGCGATCATCCCGTGGCCTTCGCAATTTTCGCAGCGCCCCCCGGGGACGTTGAAGGAAAAGCGCCCCGGCTTGTAGCCGCGCACGCGGGCTTCCGGTGTTTGGCTGTAGAGGTCGCGGATCCACGTCCAAATGCCGGTGTAGGTGGCGGGGTTGGAGCGCGGCGTGCGGCCGATCGCCGATTGGTCGATGGTGATGAACTTGTCGATCCACTCCAAGCCGACGATCCCCTTGTTCTTCCCGGGCTTCATGCGCGAACCGTAAAAGCGGTTCGAGAGGGTGCGGCAAAGAACGTCATCAACGAGCGACGACTTGCCACTGCCTGAAACGCCGGTGACGCAAACGAATTTGCGCAGCGGAATTTCCACGTCGACGTTCTTCAGGTTATTCTCGCTCGCGCCGATAATTTTGATCTTCTCGTGAATTTTGACGCGGCGCTTTTCGGGAACCGGCACCTTAAGTTCGCCGCTCAAGTATTTGGCGGTCAGCGAAGTTTTGGCGCCTTTGGAGTTAAGCACGTCGGGCATCGGGCCTTCCATGATGATTTGCCCGCCGTGTTTCCCCGCGCCGGGGCCGAAGTCGACCAAATGGTCGGCCGACCAGATCGTGTCCTCGTCGTGCTCGACGACAATGATCGAGTTACCCAAGTCGCGCAATTCCAAAAGCGTGTTGATGAGTTTTTCATTGTCGCGCTGATGCAGGCCGATGGTCGGCTCGTCGAGCACGTAGGTGGCGCCGGTTAACCGCGAACCTAGTTGCGAGGCGAGGCGGATGCGCTGGGCTTCGCCGCCCGAGAGCGTGCCGGCCTTGCGATCCAAAGTCAGGTAATGTAAGCCGACGTTCAGCATGAACTGCAAACGGCCCAAAATTTCCTTGAGCACGGGCGCGGCAATTTCTTCGTCGGTGGCGGCCAATTTTAAACCGGTGAAAAAAGCATGCGCTTCTTCAATGGTTTGACCGGTCGTTTGCACGACGTTCTTTTTGCCGATCGTCACCATGAGGGACTCGGCGCGCAAGCGCTTGCCGCCGCACTTGGGGCAGACGACATCGGACCAAATTTCTTCGGTGCCCAAGCCGTGGCACGCTTCGCAGGCGCCATACGGGCTGTTGAAGGAGAAAAGGCGCGGCTCAATTTCGGGAAAGGCAAAGCCGTCGTCCGGGCATGAAAAACGGGCGGACATGTTCTGTTCGCTGGCGTCGCCATAAATGATGACGACGTTGCCGTCGGCTTTTTCCACCGACGTTTCCAGCGCTTCGGCCAGCTGCTGGCGGAAGGCTTTGTTGTCTTTAAGCGGCCACGCGAGCGGCACGCGGTCGACGATGAGTTCAATGGTGTGCGCCTGGTTCTTTGAAAGGTCGATCCGGTCGCGGAGCGGATAAATTTTTCCGTCGATCCGCACCTCGGCAAAGCCGGCGTTATACAGGTCGTAGAGCATTTGGTAATACTCCCCTTTGCGGCCGCGAACAACGGGCGCGAGCACCGTCAGGATGTCAGTTTTCTTTTTGTCATCCCGAGCTCGTGACGTCGTTTTGCTCAGAGCAAGGGATCTCGAAGCTTTCTTTGAGACGTTGGGATTCCTCACTTCGTTCGGAATGACGGTTTCATGGATCGCATTTTCTTTTTCGACGATCATGTTGACCATTTCTTCGACGGTCATCTTTTTGATCGGCTTGCCGCAAATCAGGCAGTGCGGCTTGCCGATGCGGGCGAAGAGCACGCGCAAGTAGTCGTAAATTTCGGTGATGGTTGCGACCGTCGAGCGCGGGTTGGCGGAGTGCGCTTTTTGGTCGATCGAAATGGCCGGCGACAAGCCTTCAATTTCGTCAACGTCGGGCTTGTCCATCTGCCCCAAGAATTGCCGCGCGTAGGCCGAGAGCGACTCAATGTAGCGGCGCTGGCCTTCGGCGAAGATGGTATCAAAAGCCAGCGAGGATTTTCCCGAACCGGAAAGCCCCGTAAAGACGACCATTTTGTTGCGCGGTATGGTGAGCGAAATGTTCTTCAAATTATGCTCCCGCGCCCCTTTGATGACGATGTTGTCTTGCATATGTTTCTAGGCAAAAGGTAACAGGTGACAGGTATTAGGTAACGGCTGACACAATGAAAGCAAAGAGAAAATTACCGCCTTTAACCTTGAACCTAAAACCTTGAACCTTTAACCTGATTAATACCCTTCTTCCCTTTGAGCACCCTGATCTCATCTCGCAGCAAAGCGGCGAGTTCGAATTGCAAATTATTGGCGGCTTCGCGCATTTGCAATTCCTTTTCGCGGATCAGCTCTTCGGGCGGGCGGCTGGCGGCGGCGTTCTCAAGCGCCAGCGCTTTGCTGGCGGCTTCGAGTTCCTTTCCGGCCATCAGGCCTTCGGTGATGTCTTGAATTTTCTTCTTGATCGTCTTCGGCGTGATGTTATGTTTTTTGTTGTACGCCAACTGAATGACGCGGCGGCGTTCGGTCTCGCGAATAGCGTTGGTGAGCGAGCCGGTCATGTGATCGGCGTACAATACCACGGTTCCGCGGACATTTCTAGCCGCCCGGCCCATCGTTTGAATAAGCGACGTTTCGGAGCGCAAAAAGCCTTCTTTGTCGGCGTCGAGGATGGCGACGAGCGAGACTTCGGGCAGGTCAAGGCCTTCGCGCAGCAGGTTGACGCCGACCAACACGTCGAAGGCGCCCTTGCGGAAATCAGTGAGGATCTTGATGCGATCGAGCGTGTCGACGTCGGAGTGCAGATAAACGGCTTTGACCTTTTTCTCTTCGGTCAAATATGTCGTCAAATCCTCGGCCATCTTTTTGGTAAGCGTCGTGACCATGACGCGCTCTTTGCGCTTGATAACGTCCGGAATGCGCGCCACCAGGTCTTCGACCTGGGACAATCCTTTCGTCGTCCCGAGGGTTTTATTTGTCATCCCGAGCGAAGCGAGGGATCCCAGAGCTTCATGTTTCTTGGAAGTTTTTTTGTTGCGTTGAGATCCCTCGTCGCGCGGCTCCTCGGGATGACGAAGCGACAGCGGCCCTTCGGGATGACGAGCGCCGGTCACCGGCGCCATAATGATGATCGGGTCGATAAGCCCGGTCGGGCGGATGATCTGCTCGACGGTTTGCTGGGCGTGCTTGTGCTCGTAGACCGAGGGGGTAGCGGAAACGTAAATGGTCTGCGGCATTATTTTCTCGAACTCATTAAACTTGAACGGACGATTGTCGGCGGCCGAGGGCAGGCGGAAGCCGTACTCGATGAGGTTTTGTTTTCGCGCGCGGTCGCCTTCGTACATGCCGCCAATTTGCGGCACGGTCACGTGCGACTCGTCGATGACCAGCAGCCACTTGTCGCCGTAAGCGCGCTGGAAATACGAAATAAGCGTCTCCGGCGGTTCGCCGGGCAGGCGGCCGGAAAGCTGGCGCGAGTAATTCTCAATGCCGTGGCAAAAGCCGATCTCCTTGATCATTTCAAGATCGAACTTGGTGCGCCGCTCAATGCGTTCGGCTTCGAGCGGTTTCCCGGCTTTCTCAAAATATTTGAGCCGGTCGGCGAGTTCGGCGCGGATGCGCTTGATCGCTTCTTCCAGTTCCGCCGGGCGCGTGACGAAATGTTTGGCCGGAAAAACCCACGCCTCGGCGGCTTCCTCTTTGACCTTGCGCGTAATGGGGTCGATCACCAGAATTGAATCGATGACCTGGCTCTTGATCTCGAGGCGATAGATGACGTTCTGGTTGACCGGCATGATCTCGAAAGTTTCGCCGTGCATGCGGAACGTGCCGCGCGTCACGTCGGAAGTCGTGCGCGCATATTGCATGGCGACAAGGCTGCTCAACAGGTCGGCGCGCGTGATGACTTGTTTCAAACTCATCTTAAGCGCCGCATCCATGTAGGATTCGGGCGTGCCCAAGCCGTAGATGCAAGAGACCGACGAACAGACGATCACGTCTTTGCGCGTCAAAACCGCCTGGGTGGCGGCATGGCGCAGGCGGTCGATCTCGTCGTTCACCATTGATTCTTTTTCAATGTAGGTGTCGGAGCTCGGCAAATACGCTTCCGGCTGGTAGTAGTCGTAGTAGGAGACGAAATACTCGACGGAATTCTTGGGAAAAATTTCGCGGAACTCGTTGGTGAGTTGGGCCGCGAGCGTCTTGTTGTGCGAAATGACCAAGGTCGGCAGTTTGGTCTGCTCGATGACATTGGCAATAGTAAAGGTCTTGCCCGAACCGGTCACGCCCAAAAGGACTTGATCGTGCAAGCCCTGTTCAATGCCCGAAACCAACCCCTTAATAGCTTGAGGCTGGTCGCCGGCGGGTTTATGTTTGCTGACGATCTTGAATTCCATTTTATTATTTTAATTATGGAGGTGGCTGCCTGAGGGCAGCGAGGCGACACTAATCCACTAATGCATGCGAATGATACCAATGGGGGGGTGCTGCAGGCGAAGCTAATTCGTTTCATTCGCATGCATTCGTATATTGGTGTCGCGCCAAGGCTGCGCCCTGCAGCCACGCAAAAATCACCCCGTCGCAGCTGTCGTCCTTAAGGGTGGCAGCGGGGCAATGTCATCAAGACATGATACAGGCAAAAGGCGCTTATGTCAAAATACCCCACTAAAGCGGGGTATTTTCATGATTATGATCGAGCGTTATCCCGCGGCGTCGATGCCGAAACCTTCTTCGCGGATGACCTCTTCGTATTCGCCGAAGCGGGCGCGGAGGTCGGACTCCATACCCTCGGTGTCTTCGTCGTCATGGATCTCGCCCTCGGTCGTCCTGAACTGCTCAATGACCTCGTCAACGATCCCGTCCCACCCTTCCTGGTCAACGACGCCGTTCGCCTTGGCGCGCTTGGTTATTTCCCGGTAAAGCTGATTGATGTCTTCCATACTATTGTTAGTGATTAGATTAATGAGGGGGCCGCCATAGGCGGCGATGCGACACCAATCAACTAATGCATGCGAATGAAACTAATTAGCTTCGCCTACAGTTAACTCATTGGTATCATTCGCATGCATTCGTATATTAGTGTCGCCTCGTCGGCGTTCAGCCGACACCTTCTGAAATTAGTACGCGCAAGCGTTGCAGCCCACGCCGCCGCAGTCGACGCCGGTCTCGTCAAAGTCGCGCTTAGCATCGCGGCAGTGGTTGCCGATGTACTTGGAACTCGGGTTGGAAATTCCCAGGTCAAGCGACGAACTCATTTGATCGGCAAAGGCGGTTGAATAGATCGTATGCGTGGGCGCGAAAGACGGATTCGCATCCCAATCCTTCACGATAAAGCTATAGCCGGCGCCGGCCAAGCCGTTGGTTTGGTCGACGGTGTACGAATCCGGAATATTAACCGTTCCAAAATCGAACGAGCGCGTGCCGATCACAAAGACCGCGTCGGTCGAACTGTCCACCTGTCCGGTCAGCTTGCCGCGCAGGTCATTGGGCGACATCCACCAATTGCAGGTTCCCGGAAGGCGCGACATGGTGAAGTCGCCGGTTAAGTCGATCTTGCTCACGCTCGCGTTCACGCGGTAAGCGGTTTGCGACGAAACTTCGGCGGAAAAATCATCCAGTTCTTGATTGATCCTGATCCGGTTTGCCGCCGAAACCGTCGCGCGGCCGCAAAGCTGCTGCTTGTCGGCATAAAGATACTTATCCGTCGAATTGATCGCTTTCAAATTCGCGTTGTCGGCGAATTGCTGGCCGCCGACTGAACAGCATGACCCGCCGGTGCAAGCGTCGCCGACGAAACAGACATTGGCCGTGTCGATGTAGAACACCTTGACCGTCAACGCCGAAGGGCCGGGCACGGCGGCGCAAGCGTTGGCCACGCAAGCGTTTCCCAAACTGCAGGCCGGCGAACAGGTCGTGGTTGAAACGGGCGTGTTAGTGTTCACATTCGTGTTCGTGTTGACGTTGGTGTTCGTATTATTATTGACCGGCGCGACGGCGGTCAATTTCTTGTCGTCATTGATCGACGCGGCGGCCTGCTGGACAGCGGCGATGGAAAAGTCGGAGGCCGAATTGATGTTGCCGCCGACGGTATAGTTTACAAAGAAAGAATCGCTTAGGTCGTCGACCTGCTTGTTCCAAGCGGAACCGTAGAGCGCGATCGCGGCCGGCTCGGTGGCCACCCAGCGCAGGACGCCATGATCATCGACGGCATAGACCTTGGGGTCGGACTGAATTTTCACAAGGCGCGAGCCCGGCCGATAGGTGACGTTGCCGCCGATCGTATACGACGCCAGCTCGGCATCGGTCACGATGTTGACGCCGCTAAAGTCCTTATACCAGCTAAAGTAGGTCTTATCGTTGGGAAAAACATAGCGCTTGTTGTCGGCGCCGACGTAATAGACGGCCGGCAACGAACCCTTGATAAGCCCGCCGGAAGCCACAGTTGCGGTATGCAGCAGACCGACGACGGTCGCAGCCGCGAGGAGAACGGCGGACGGAATGAACGAGTATAGTTTCATAGGCTTTGGTTATTACACGGATATTATACACCAATTGGCGAATGTCGAGTATTCTAACCGTTTGCCCTTTCGAAGATCGGTACGTTACCTCCCTTTGGAAAAGGGAGGTCCGATGTACGATCGGACCCCGATTTCCAAATTTATTGATGATCTTAAAACATCGGGGGTAGGGAGAGTTCCGTCGTCGATCGCCAGTTGAACGTACGATCTTTTTGTAATGGGGAGGGGCACCCTTGGCTCGCCATCAGGCGACCAAGGACGACGGCCTCCCTAAGGTCGTCCGTTTTGCGAGTTCGCTGAGCCTGCCCTGTACCATGCTAGGTACGGGGCCTGTCCCTCCCCCTTACGAACCCCCACCCCAGAGAAGCAAACTCCTCGATACCTCGTCGTGTTGGTAATTCCGTCCGCGACAGCCGGCGGCAGGCGGGCGGAATTTTTGTTTTTTGGTCAGGCCTGCGGAGACCGCCCTCTCCTTTATCCTCCCCCGCTCCGGGGGAGGTGCCGGACCGGCCTTGCGGAGCCTGACTCCTTCAGCCTCTCCCGAGTGCGGGAGAGGGTAGGCCTGCCCCGCGAAGCCGAAGCGAAGTGGGGGTGAGGGGTGTCTCCGGAGGTCTGGCCTCATAAAATTAAAACAGGCTCGGCAGATGCTGCCGAGCCATGAGCTCTAGTGAGTGCGCGCGACGCTCGCGTCGCGGCGGGTGAAAATTGCTTCTTCGCAAGGAACAATGAGGCCGAAGGTGATGACCTTCCCCTCCTCGGTTTCGAGGAGGCCGTCGAATTTTACGCCGCGGCCTTTTTCGGTTTTGCGCAGCTTGAATTCGGTGGTGAGCAAAACTTGGAAACTTCCGGTTTCGATCAGGGTTCCCGTCTCGGACGTGCAGAGCATCATGGCTGCTGCGACCGTCGTGAGTTTAAAGACCATTTGCATGAGCGCTTCGGCGGCCGGATCGTCGTCTTCGAGCAAAGGCGCACCGCTTGGCGCGCTCATCGCTTGGTTCCGTAGAGCGCAAAAGCGCGCAAAGCGAAGCGGAAACCCAGCGACAGCATGAGGCCGGCGATAAAGACCTTGATGAAACCGCGCGGCGAACCGAAGTCCGGCGTGTCATAAGGCCTTTCAATCATTCCGACGATGAAGAGCGGAACGGCAAAGCCGAGGCAGGTTGCGGTACTGGTCGCTCCCGTGAGAAGTCCGAGCCGCATGAGCGGCAAGGCCAAAAGGCAAATGACAACGGCCGTGACGGCCAAGGCGGCGGGCGAGTTCCAGAGCATGTTCATTGTTACACCTCTTTCGCAGTTGGTTAGTTGTCGTTGCGGCCGCCGCTTTGGACGCGCAGCCGCACCGGCCGCGAGGCCGCAGGTTTGTCGGACGACTCTTGGCTGATCACCATGGCAATGATCGTTTCGCTCGACGTGCGCCGCTTGCGACGCCGCACGCTCACGGCAAAGGCGACCCCTTTGAGCCCCTCAAGATGATCCGGCGCAAAGACGGTTCGCAACGAGATCGAGTACCCGCCGAAGCGAAGGAAAAGATACCCGTACTTGTTCAGCTTCCGGCCGTTGTCGTGCTCCAGCATGATCATGCCGTTCGTCTGAACGAAACGGACGACCGCCTCGGGAACCGGTTCGCCGGAAACCACCTTCAATCGTACATTTACCCCTGAAAAGGACATGAGACCTCCTTGCCCTCGAAAATAGCGTTCAAGTGCCTGTCCACCTTACCGTTTTTCAACCTTTTGTCAACCCTGTGCGTAACTTTGATTGACGGGGTGCGGACGGGGTTATAATTTGAGCCAATAGCTCGCTGACAACCAAAACCCGAACGCAAGAAACCGCAGAAAGAAAGGTGTCCAATGGAAAAGGAAACACCCGGCACCCCGCCCAAGGAAAACAAGTCGTCCAAACCAAAACGCCAAGCTGCGACGACAGCCAAGGCGACCGCGCCGGAGTATCTCTATCCCGGCAAACGGTCGGCGATGGGCAAACGGAACGACTTGGCCTTTGAGGCAAACCGCCTCGCGCTTCAAGCCGATCTCGACCGCTTGGATCTGCCGCACGCGCTCGAAACCTTGCACCAGCAGCAGATGGATGCCGGGTTCATCATTGACGACTTGGCCGGCGTCCGGTACTTCCAATGCATCCACGACCACGGCGACGCCTACTTCATCGGGCAATTCAACCCCAAGCGGGCAAACCGCGGCGCCGGGAGCGGACGCAGCGTTCCGCCGCCGGGCGTCGAGACCGTCGCCACGCCCTCATGCAAATGCTACCTCTGCACCGACAACGTGCGCTGGCAATCGCGCGGGATCCAGATGTACTACCAGTTCATGGTGAACGCTCACGCCTTCAACGCCATGTGCAATCCGTTTCCCTTCATGCCGAACCACGTGACCATCGCGGCCGCCGAACACGAACCGCAAAGCTGGCACAAGAAGGCCGTGTGGGAAGGCGACAAGATCGAACGGCTGGTGACCGACCTTTACGACATCGCCCACCAGCTCAAGGACTGGGTCTGCTTCTACAATGGCGTCGGCGCCGGCGCGTCGATCGAGGAACACGTCCACTTCCAGGCCTTCAAGTTCCCCGACGGCCACGGCCTCTTCCCCCTCCAGCACATTGCCGGCAAGGTGGAGAGCCGGACCCGCGCGGCCACGATCATGTCGGACGAAATTTCGACCACCGTGATCGACGCCAACGACTATCCCCTCACCTCGTTCCGCATCACCGGCGAGCGCACCAAGGCAATTAAGGCCGTGGTCGAACGCATCAAGCGCTGGAGCGCGGTTGTAAGCGGCGCCGCCTCGGCCAACCTCACGGCCATTTGGGAAGACGACGCGCTGGTCATTTATTTGATCCCGCGCAATCGTTTTTACTCGCGCTCCACGGGCATGGCCGGCACGGTCGGCGGCCTCGAGGTCTTGGGCGAGTTCATCTTCTGCACCGCCGAAGAGGACAAGATCATCAACGAGCAGCGCGTCAACTTCGAGTACATGACCGCCATCCTCCGCGGCGTCACCCCGCCGAAGATCGAACGCTTGAACGCGAACCGTTCGCGCGCGTAATCATTTTCCCCCAGCCCCTTGGACCGCCAAGGGGCTTTTTATTTTTTCCATCACCCCCGGGCATTGTCGGCTACGGTCATTGTTTTGGAAAAGCATAGCTTTTGTAAGAGGAAGAGGCACAAGTTCGCGAAGCCTGTCCCTCCCTCTTACGATCTCCCACCCCAGCGCGCAAACTCCTCGTACCTCGTCGTGGCGGTAATTCCACCCGCGCCAGCCGGCGGCAGGCGGGCGGAATTTTTTCTTTGAGTCAGGCCTGCGGAGGCAACGCCGCCCATGCGATGATTGGATTCCCTTCTTCAAGGGAATGACGAAATAGAGAAGCGCGGTCAGTTTTTCTTGTCATCCCCGCGAAGGCGGGGATCCAATCCATATTGGGCGACGGTGGAACAGCCGCCCAAGCGAAATTGGATCCCGATCTTCATCGGGATGACGACGATATCAAAAAGCCCCGCGAAAATTTGCAGGGCTTTTTATCAATAATGTCATTTGAGCGAAGCGGTCACGGAGTCCCGGCCCAAGGCTGGTGCGCCTCGGGCGCAGAGAATTTCCCAATCAACTACTTCGTATACGTGAACGAGATGGAAACGCCGATCGAAGACATGGCCTTGCAGCTGTTCAAGTAACGGACCCAGACCGTTTTATTTCCGTAGCCGCTCGACAAGTTCCACTTCAAGGTCGGCGCATAAGCGTAAGTGGTGGAACCGGAGAAGTTCGAATTATTCGAGACTTCCATGAACGAAGCGTTCCCGCCGTACATTCCGAGCGTCACGGCCGTCGTATGCACATTAACCGTGCCGAGCGAGGTCACCATAAAGCCGTTTTGCGGCGGCGTGAGAGCGATCGTGCACTCGTTAATGTAATTCACGGTCACGCTCACGGTTTTGCTGGGCAATGACTGGCAAGTATTAAGATAGCGCACGTAAACCGTCTTCGTGCCAAACCCCGAGGACAGCGTCCAGTTCAAAGCGGTTACGTACGGAACGGTGGTGTAGCTCGAGAAATTCGATGAATTCGAGATCTGCGCATATGCGGCATTGCCGCCCGCGAGGTCAAGCCCGATCGTCTGGCTCGAAACGGTCGAACCGCTCGTGCTTGTGACGCTAAAACCGCCGGCGGGCGGGGTGACGGAAATTGTGCACGGATCAACCGTGTAATTGACGGTCACGCTGACAGTGGCGCTGGGCAGCGTCTTGCAGCTGTTCAAATACCTAACGTAAACGGTCTTGCTTCCATAGCCTGACGACAGCGTCCAATTCAAGGTCGCGGAATACGGATACGTCATTGAGCTGCTGAAGTTTGCATGGTTGGAAACTTGGACAAAGGCCGCATTGCCGCCGGAGAGACCAAGCTGAATGGCCGGATTATAAACAGTCGAGCCGCTCAAACTCACGACGTCAAAGCCGCCGGCGGGAGGCGTCACGCCGATCGTGCAGGCATCCTGCTGGTATTTCACCGTAACGATCAGCGTCGGGCTGGGCAACGCTTTGCAGCTGTTCAAATAGCGAACGTAAACGTTTTTTGTTCCGTAACCCGGCAAAAGCGTCCAAGCGGTCGTACCGCCGGCTTGGTACGGAAATGTCCATGAACTGCTATAGTCGGAATGATTTGAAACCTCGACAAACGAGGCATCGCCGCCGGCGGTGAACTCCAGTTGGATGGTTGGGTTAGTAACCGGCGAGCCGCTCAAGTTCTTGACGGCAAAACCTCCGGCCGGCGGCGTGACGCCGACCTTGCACGGGTCGCCGCCGTAGCCGTGCGCCACGGAAAAACCGACAAACGACAAAAGAGCAATCGCAAAAAATGCCGCTCCAGTTTTCAATAAATTTTTCATACGAACAAATGTGCTAATTCGTTCCCTCCTTGGAGAACTTTAGTCACCCATTATCCCGCAGGCGATAATTTGTGTCAAATGTGGATATGGCTCAAGAAACAAGGTTTGCATATTTCAAACTTCCTATCAGCTTACATTTTCCTGTAAGGGGGCGGGGCTGGTATTAAACATTAAATATTAAACATTAATTTTTAACATTTACTATTTAATGTTTATGCATACCCCCTTACGAACCCCCGCCCCAGAGAAGCAAACTCCTCGTACCTCGTCGTGTTGGTAATTCCGTCCGCGCCAGCGGCGGCAGGGGGGGCGGAATTTTTTTCTTTAGGCCAGACCTGCGGAGACCGCCCTCTCCCTACCCTCTCCCCGTCGGGGGCGAGGGGTTTGATACGGTCTCCGCAGGTTGGTCCGCAGCCTCCCCTGTCAGGGGGAGGGTAGGGAGAGGGCGTTGCCTCCGGAGGTTGGTACGCAGCCTCCCTTGGAACAAGGGAGGTCCGATGTGCGATCGGACCCCGATTTCCTAATTATTGATGATCTTAAAACATCGGGGGTAGGGAGAGTTCCGGCGTGCGAAAATGACAGAAGCAACCGATAATGCTAATTTAGAACCATGAAACGGGCATCGAAACAGATATTTATCGGCGTTGCCCTCCTCGCCATCCTCCTTGGCGCAGGTTTTTTTCGTTTTGAAGACCTTGGGCGGCAATCGTACTGGATGGACGAAGGCTATACCGTAAACGCGATTATTTCCGGCCTGCAAAACGGGACACGCGAATTTTCCGAAGTCCTCGACTCCGGCCGGACGTATTTCTGCCCCATGTACTGCGCGCCAACCAAACTCCTGATCGAATATTTAGAAAACAAAAACGCCGTCCAAACCGGGATCGACACCGTCATGATCCCGGACCCGACAACCTTTGGCGCCGTCCCGTTCCGCCTCCTCGCGGCCCTTGCCGGATTACTCGCGGTCGGATTATTCGCCCTCATCGCCAAAAAAACTTTCAAGAGCAACGCCATCGCCCTCCTCGCCGCCTTCTTCACCGCCTTTTCCTATTGGCAAATTGCCTGGTCCCGCCAAGCGCGGTGGTACACGGAATATGAATTGTTCTTCTGGCTGGCGCTATTCTTTGCGTATTTGGCAACCACGATTAAACCTTCGGAGCAGCCCTCTCCTTTATCCTCCCCCACACTTGGGGGAGGGGCCGTACCATCCTTGCGGAGCCTGAATTCTTCAGCCTCTCCCGATGCGGGAGAGGGTAGGGTGAGGGTTGTCGTATTCCTTCTCCTCTCCCTCCTCTTCGCCGCCCTCGCCACGCTCACCCACAACCTCGGCTACGGTTTGTTCGTCATCATTGCCACGTATTTACTTCTTTCCCCTCTCCTTAATCAAGGAGAGGGTAGGGTGAGGTCGGCCATCAACGCTGCAAAAATACTAATTTTAATCGCCGCCGTCGCCATCCCCGCTTTCACACTTGAAGCCATGACCGGCTTCAAGTTCTCGCACGCACTCATCAACAAAGTCAGCTTCCACTACGAACTCGCCTACTATTTGAATTTCTATTTCCAAAATTATTGGTATCTCATTATTTTCTCCCTCTTTGGATTTTTCTCCGCGTCCAAGGAACAAAAGCGTGCCTATTGGCTTGTCTTTCTGCCGATCATCGGCTATTTGTTCGCCCTCGGCTTCCTAACCGACATCGTCCACTACCGCTACATGTTCGCCCCTATTGGCGGACTATTCATCACCGGTGCGGCCGGCCTGTATGCCGTCATTGCCAGCATCACCAAAAAGCCCCGACAAATTTTCGGCTGGGCCGTCGCCGTATTGGTAATTATTTTCTTCTTCCTCTCCGGCGAAGGGATCACCAAACCACAAGGGTTCTACTTTTTGGAAAGCGACTTTGGTCGGCCGAGCGGCCGCCCATACTGGGGCTATACGCCACAACCCGAATTTAACCGCGCTTACGCCTACATCAAAGCCAACCTAAAACAAGACGACATCGTCATCGCCAGCCACCCGCACTTCAACAAAATTTTCTTGAATCAGCCCGGCTACTGGATCAAATATGATTACCTCGGCTTAGACAAAGTATCTGATACCGTAACCGACGACAAAGAATATTATGTCGGCGCCACGGTCATAAATAATCTCGATGAACTCAAGAAATTAATGGCCAGCCACCATGGCTACATTACCTACGACTTCATGTCGCAAGACGGTCGCATTACCCCCGAAATAATCGCCTATATTAAAGCCAACGCCGAGCAGGTCTGGTACGAAGCCATCAACGCCTACTCGCAAATTTGGGTGTACAAGTTTTAAAACCCGTCCGGATGCTTTTCGGCCCATTGCCAGGCTGATTCGATAATTTCTTTTATTCCGTATTGCGGCTTCCAACCCAGCACGACAACCGCTTTAGCATTGTCCGCCCAAACCGCCGACGGATCGCCCGGCCGGCGCGGCACGATTTCGGCGGGAATTTCCTTCCCGGTTATTTCGCGCGCGAGTTTTATAACTTCCATGACCGAAGCGCCTTTGCCCGTGCCAAGGTTGAAGATATTTGACGCCGCGGCAGAGGACTCGCCAGATAACTCACCCCTACCCTCTCTTATAATAAGAGAGGGGGCCGGACCATCCGTACTCCGCAGGCCGGATGCATCCCTCCCCTTAGGGTAAGGGGAGGTAGGAGGGGTTACGCCGGCGTCGGCACGCGAAAGATACTCCAACGCCACCGCGTGCGCCGCGGCCAAATCCAGCACATGAATGTAATCGCGCACGCACGTGCCGTCGGCGGTCGGATAATCGTTGCCAAACACCTTAATCTTTTCCGACCGCCCGGTCGCGACGTTCATGACCAAAGGAATAAGATTCGCCGCCCGGCGCGGGTCTTCCCCATTCTCGCCATCCAACGCCGCGCCCGCCGCGTTAAAGTAGCGCAGCGCGACATAATTCAACCCTTTGCGTTCGCTAAACCAATGAAGCGCCCGCTCAACCAAAAATTTGCTCTCACCGTACGGATTTTCCGGCGCCACCCGGCAAGATTCATTCACCGGCAAAACCGCCGGCGTCCCGTAAACCGCCGCCGTTGAAGAAAAAACAAACTTCTTCACCCCCGCTTCGCACACCGCCTCAATCAACCGCAACGACCCGACAAAATTATTTTCAAAATACTTAGCCGGCTCACTCATCGATTCCCCCGCCGCCTTGTACGCCGCAAAATGAATGACCGCCTCAATCCCATGTTCCGCAAGGGTCTTCTTCACCAATTCCTTGTCCGATACATTCCCGACAACCAAAGGCGTGTCCCCGATCGCTTCCTTATGCCCAAATTCCATCGAATCTAAAACCACCACAAAATCCCCCCGCTTTTTTAAAAGCGCCACCGTATGCGACCCAATATACCCCGCCCCGCCTGTCACTAATATTTTCATAGAAAACCATAATACCACAGCCGCAACCACAAACCCCAGACTTCCTAGGTCTCACCTACCTAGGCGAGACCTAGGAAGGTGAGACCTAGGAAGGTGTTGGCGAGTACTAACACTATTTATTGCTTTAGATACAAGGAGAAATTATGGGGGTGTTATCAACAGCTGACACATTTGATGACGCACATCCGCCGCACCGATATATTAGAAGCATAAGAATAATTTTGTATATTATGCGAAACATTTCGTTATCGAATCGGGAAATTTATCATATTTACAATCGCGGGGTTGATAAACGAAACATATTTCTCAATGAACATGACTACCAACGCTTTAGCGAGAGCTTAATTGTATTTAATAACAAGATCAAATTAAACGGCCGAGATTTTAATGATCGTGAAAACTTTCGACGCGAACACCCACTGGTTAATGTTGTCGCCTATTGCCTAATGCCAAACCATTTCCATTTATTGCTTGAACAACGAGAAGATAACGGCATCACTAAATTCCTGCAAAAAATGACCACTAGTTATACGATGTATTTTAATAAGAAAAACACACGCACCGGAGCGCTTATTCAAGGAGTATTTAAACGAAGCCACATTAAAACGAACGAACGTCTTTTAGAAATGAGCCGATACATCCACGCTAACCCGATTAAAATACTTGGAAAAAATTTGTCCAAAAGCGAGCTTAAACAAAAACTGCTGAAATACAAGTGGTCGAGCTTCCCCGATTATGCTGACGCAAAAATTGAACAACCGATTGTTACCAACAAACAAATAGTCATGAAACAATTCCGTTCGTCAAAAGCCTATGTCCGGTACGTCCTAGGCGAGACCTAGGTAGGTCTCACCTAGGTAGGTCTCGCCTACCTAGGTGAGCCTACCTAGGTGAGACCTGGGGCGTTGGAGCTTGCCAAAGGCTTGTATTGTTGCTAAAAAACAATATCGCCGCATGTATGGAAACTAACCCACCTAACAGCCAAATTCCTGAGCCGGAGCCAACAAGCGCCCTCGAGGATATCCTCGCATTTTTTAAATTATTTCCGACGCGTATTAAGACGTTTTTACTTTTCATTCAAGTAAAATCGAAGGTATTGGTTATCATTCTTTTCCAGCTCGGGTCAAAACTATCGAAAAAATCAAAGCCAAGCGAGCAGTCAAAAACCGTTGACGCCGTAGGTGACGCCGTAGGTGAGACCTACCTAGGTCTCGCCTACCCAGGTCTCGCCTACCCAGGTCTCGCCTACCCAGGTCTCGCCTACGGGGAGTGTCCGACTTGCGGCCGGCCGATGGGGCATGACCACGAGACACACGCCACGAACGACGAACCGACATTTCCTAAAATCACCCGCAAAAACTTCTATAAGCACCCGATCTTTTGGGCGCGGTTTTTGGGGTATGCGATTCCGCTTTCGTTTTTGCTTTATGTTTTGTATTTGAACTACCTCCCGTTCGGGTATCACAAAACCTTCACGATCAACGTCGGCTCCCCCAACGACACCACCCCAAGCGAATTTTACCTTGAACCATCCAAAGATCTTTCCGACCGCCTGACCAACCCCGACGGCAGCACCTACCGCACCCTAAACGGCATGGCCACCGCGGTCTTCAAACCAAATGCCGTCCTAAAGAACGCCAACATCACGGTCTCCGTAAAAGGCGGCGACGGCATCTCCCTAATCCCCCCGCAAATAAACTTCGATCCCAATTCTGTTAACTGGGATTATAATTGGGATTTTACCAAGGGCGTCCCCGCTGGATTGACCAATGACAACAGCAGTGCGTTTGCGTATGAAGGCGGAACATATTTTGACGGGACGGCACGCGTTGAGCTACCAAAATCAAACAACATGTTTGAGAATGGACCGTTTACCGTTTATGCAGAATGGACGCCAAACGATAGCACTGATGATTTCCAAGAAATAATTGGACATTACAATTGGGAAATTTTACAAGACAGCAACGACATAAAATTCATGATCGGACGTGTAAATAACGCGAATGGTCAATTTTACTATAGTTTGTACAAGATTAATGATTCTGAAAGTTTTTTTAAGAGGCAACACAATTTACTAGCCATATATTCACCAGACCAAATTAACGGAAGTGGATATTTATTATTATTTATTGATGGAAGGTTTATAAGTATGATACCAATCACTTCCGACATAATTTGGTCCGATTATAACGGAAATAATAATTTAACATTTGGGAAGAGCGGCCATGGGGTAGCAAATTATTACAAGGGCGTAATAAATAACGTTAGAATATCAAATAATAATTCCCTCCCTATCAACAAGACAATAGAGCTAGCAACCAATGATAGCGCAACAAATATTACACTATTAACGAAAACTAAGACCTATGTTTCAAAAGTCGAATTACATGCTATTAAGTAATTTTTTTAGAAAATTAATAACTGTGTATTGGGATTCATTTTTGTTAAGATTTTCATCTTCCTTCGCCATAGGTGCAACGATTGTAAGAATTTTGGGAACTAAAATATATATCATTAACGAACAAGCATTCTATAATATTGCATTATTTTTTGGATTACTCTTTCTTTTTTTAATTTTAAAAAAAGTTGATCAAAACCATTTTTTGAAAGAATTTTCAAACGCATTATTTTTTTCATCATTATTATTTGTAACAGTATATAGTTTAAGTTTTTTTTTAAAAACAAATTTTAATTATAAAGCTTACATCTCAATTTTATATTTAATGATATTTACCGGGTTATTTACTTTATCATCTAACAAAAAACGATTTGAACAAAAAATCGATCAAGAGGAGATAATTCAAAAAGAAAGCGATCATAGAAAATTCGTAAATATAAAATCTAAACAATATAAATTAACAAAGATTTCATTTTTGAGTAAATTTTTTTCATTTATTCATAAAAGTAGTTTGAAATATGGTTTAGCATTATTAATAATTTTTTCTCTTTTTACGGTAATAAAATTACCAGATTTTAATATTTCGTTTACCGGAAAACATTCGATGAAATATGCCGTATATGTGGGTACCGCCAAATCAATGTTGGTAAATAACAACCTATTTTTAGATCAGGAAAAATATATTGCAGATCCAGTTTATAGACCGGATGGCCGGTGGGATACATTTGGTAGGGTACCAATAATTGAATGGGGATTATTATTAATATATAAACTCCTACCTCAGAATTCTTTGGAGTTAGACACACGAATTTTTATGAATATTTTGGGAATATTTATGCTTTATTTAGCATATTTATTCTTTAAAACTGTTTTTAATAAATTACAAGCATTAATCATCACCCTATTAATTGCCGTTAACCCGATCATCAACTTCACATACTTTGATACTGTAGAAGATAGCCTTTTGCTTATATTTACTTTTTTAACATTAATTTTTTTTGAAAAATATCTTAGAACTAATAAAATTACTACACTGCTAGTTTCTGGTTTATTTTTAGGGATAGGAATAGTTAACAAAGCAACGATTTTTTTATGGACGTTGCCCATGATTTTTTTATTTTTAATAACTGCAAACAAAGATTATAAATATATTTTTAGAACTTTCATTACAATTTTTTTCACGGCTATTTTACCGACGCTAATATTTCGAACATCTATTAAACAACTGCCAAAAAATCCCATATTATTCGCCTCAGTCACTTTACTATGGGTCTTTATCACATATTTATATATTATTTTAATTAAGAAATATCAAAACCTAATTAATACTACGCTTGATTATTTTTTAAAAAATAAATTTCTACTATTATGCTTTGGTATTACGATAATAATTATAAGTTTTATATTTATTTATTTTACCAAAATATACGAATTGGGTAGTGAATTTTTGACTGATTCCACTCTTATTTTTAACTGGAATTTTTATAGCTATGTCCTTAACAATCAGTTCTCAAACTACCTAACACTAAATATATATATTCTGGGTCTTATATCTTTTTTATTTTATTTTTATGTTAGAGCAAAAAAACACACATCAATTATTTTAATATTTTTTATCGGGTCAATATTTTATTGGATCACGGCTTCAAAAGTAATCTTTTTTCATGAGTACTATACGTGTATTATTATGATTACGTTTTGTGTTTCTATCGGAAGTTTGCTATATATGTTCATTAAAATAAATAAACATATAATTTTTACTATATTTTTTCTTGTCTCAGTTTCTGTTTTACTAACCCCTGAAATAATACAAGCAAATACAGAATGGCTAAGTCAACAAAAAAACCCTACCGATTATCAAAATCTTGTTACATATATTAACCAAACTTCTAATATTAATAATTTTTATATAGATGATGTTGATATATCTCCATTGACAATAGATACAGGCCGCCCAAGAATCGAAGTAGCAAATTTAATAAACCCTGAAATAATATCTGATGTAAAACAATACGGATTTTCCGAAACAATGAAGAAATTTGGAATTAAATACCTAATAACCGAGAATTCCGACCCCCCATATGATGATTTTATAAATATTTTTACCGATCAAAAATTACAGAGCGTTAACTATAGAAGGTCTGATATTATTGCTACCAGGCTAGACCCAAATATTCAATATTTTTCTGATTATCAACTTAGACAAAAACTGGTTGAGGAACTAGATATAAAAAATAAATTCACCTTAACCGAGCAAATTGGTATTTTTAGAGTATATTCGTTTATTAACTAAAAAATATGTACCGTAAAAAATTAATAGTTTTTTTACTAAGAAATGAACTTACAAAATAAACCGTATATTTATTAAATACTCCTTCTAGTTTAAAGTATTCCTTACATAAAAGGCGTGTTTTTTTAAAATTATTTAATTTAAAACTTGCCTCAATTTGCGCACCAACAATTTTTTTATTATCTAAGGTTTCTAACCCTAAAGATTTTAATGTTTCTGGATCAAAGGAATCATATTCGTCTGATTGTTTTTCTAGACGTTGTTTATAAAAATCAAGAATCTTTTTTGCAAAAAGAGTTTGTTTTCCAGCGCTTGTTTTTGATACAGAACTTTCATGAATCCGATACTTAATAAGTGCCCCCGGTAGGTTTGATAGTTTTTTGCCCTGAGTTAATAGTCTAAGGTATAAATCATAATCCTCACAAGCATAAGCCTTTTCTCTATAAAAAATATTATGAGTATTTCGAAAAAATATTGTTGGATGATAAATACAGCATCTAGTCGCTAGTATAGTTTCAATTAATTTTGGATCCGTTATTGGTCTATGTACGGTTCGTACCGCACCATTACTATCAATGTTTAATGCACCTGAACCAACCAAAAAAATATCTTGATTTTCTTCTAAAAATGTAAATTGTTTCTCTAAACGATCTGGAAAAGACCAGTCATCAGAATCAAATATTGCTATATACTTACCTTTCGCGATTTTTAAACCTGCATTTCTAACGCTAGCAACACCCTTGTTCGTTGAATTATTTATTATTATTATTCGATTATCTTTTGAAGCAAAGAAGTTAATTATTTTTAATGAGTCGTCTGTTGAGGCATCATTTATGATGATGAATTCAAAATCAGAAAAGGTTTGGCCTAAAATTGACCTAATTGCATCGTTAAGATATTTGTCCGTATTATATACTGCCATTACGACGGAAATTTTTACTCCAATATCAGACATGATAATCTAAATTTTTCATAATAAAATAAAATCTAACCTGTAGAATAACAGTTCCGATTATGCTTGAAAATAGCGTTCCATAAATTACACCGATATAACCTAATAAATGAATCATTATTATACAAATAATGAAATTAAAAAAAGCTAGCAAGATATTCATGTAAGTCATTAATTTTGCATGTCCAGTTGCAACGATAATTCCCGCATTGATTGGCGAATTAAAGAAATTCAGCGCGTAGATTGCAACAACAAGCCCAAATACAGCTGAAAAAATATTATTATAATAATTTGAAAAAAATAACTTAAATATTATTGGCAGGGCCAGAAACATGACACCAGATACCAAAACTGATAATATTGCAACATTTTTTAGGTATTGTTTATAAGACGCCTTAAGACGTAAAAACTCTTTTTTTACGTACATGACAGTAAAATCAGGGGAGATAATTTGTCCTATGATTGCGAATGGCACCAATGCAATAGCAAATATTTTATTCAATAATTCGTAAGTCGCTATTTCTTTTATATAACCAAAGTGACCAAGGATCAAAATATCTAATTCAGAAAAAAAATAATAACCCATTGTTGCAACGCCAAAAGCAATACTGTACTTACCTATTTCCTTGATGACGATTTTATTGATCTTTAAATGAAATTCTTTGTAGAATAAAAATGAGCCAACTACAAGTAGGAGATAGAATATGTCTTGTGTTAGTAGTGCACCCACGATCCCATACTCTTTTACAAGAAAAAAAGTACTCGATAAAGAAATAAGCCCTGTTACTGTAGATATAATCGAGATTTGTTTAAAACGTTTAAGACCCCTATATATACCGTCGTACAATGATGAGACGGGCGAAAGAAAGACAATAGGCAATAAATAAAGTACGTATACGTAGTATTTGCCCAAATATTGTTGTCCGAAAACCAATGTTATGGCTGTAAGAATTACGGTGAGTCCAAATATGATAATTCCTGAATTAAAAAGTACTGCTTTTAATTTATCTTTATCGGTAACATTGTACTCGGCTACGTATTTTGATGTTGCGGTTGATATGCCAAAATCGCCAAACATCACCAATAGCATTACGATGGCCATTACATAATTGTATGTTCCAAACCCGACTGGCGATAATAATTTTGCGCAAAAAATGAAAATCAAAAAAATCATCCCTTGTTTTCCGCAAATTTGTAAAGCCCTCCATTTAAAATTATGGATTATTTCATTATGTTTTAAATAGAAATTATTTATAAAATTGATCATAGCAGCCTTGGCGGTTTTATTTTCAAAAAAATGTCGGCTGGTGTACTTCTTTCTATTTGAATTTTTCTTCTAAGGATGAGCGTTTGCGGCAAATTGGAAATAAAAATATAAACTGAAGAAAAAGAATATTTTAAAATGGATAAATTGCGTTTCAAAAGAGCGAACCTAACGGATTTAATTAATTGATAAAAAATAAATAATGTAAGACACGCACACGTATCCCAAAAACTATAATTCTTCAAGATCGATCTCCCCTCACCTGAAAATAAATATAGGTAGCGACGCGCGTATAACTTTAGACTGGCGGCATGCTTCACACCCAAATGTATCAAAATCCTTTGAGTATATAAATAATTCTTATAGCCATAAATTGAAAACCGTGGACCTATGTCCGATTCATCGAGGTGGTATACCTGGGATTCGTCCAGACCTTCCAATTTATTCCAAACATCTCGTTTAAAAAATAAACACGCACCTGTTGCGGAACCAATTGGAACCATCCCTGGCAACTTTAAAATTTCTTCTTTGCTTGCCCATGGTATATTCCTATTAATGCCATACCAAGCAAAATAAATGCCATAATATTTTGTTCTGTCTTTATCTACATCAAATAAGGGAAGCTGAATTAAACCCGTATCTTTAGTGGCACACTGAAGCAATTTTTCAATTATATCTGTATTTTGAATTAATATATCTCCATCTAAGGACAGTACGTAATCGCCTTTTGCGTGTTGAATTCCAATATTCTTACCCTTATTAAAGCCCTCATTATTTTTATTCTCAACAATTTGAATATTTTTGAATTGTTTAAGATATTCAACGCTCCCGTCTATTGATGCATTATCGACATAAATAATTTCTTTATTTGGGTAACTCAAATTTTCAATCGGCGTGACCGTCTGTTTTAAAAACTCTAAACCGTTAAAATTTAGAACCACTATACTAACTAGTGGTAGTTCAGTCTCATTCATAAAACAGGTGTCCGTAACCTTGCACGTTTAAACAAATATTTCGGTAATAAGTGAATCGCTGATAGATTGGCCTTAACAATTATCAATAAGATAATCAGTATACCATTAGTTTGCTGGAGTTTCTCGACTGATTCGTGTTTATTAAACAGATAGCTTACTTTTAAACCAAGATTTCTTATAGGAAAAAGGATGAGATCGACGATTGTTAAATTTTTAATTGCGGTTAAAATCGTATTTCTCTCACAGTAATACGCCTTCATTGGTGAGGCTTTACCGATAGTTTGTGAATGGAGGTGCTTTAGCATAGCATTTGGCGCCAAAACAGCTTTATAGCCTAGACCCCTGATCCTAAAACCGAGATCAAGGTCTTCAACATATGCAAAATAATCTTCGTCAAAAATCTCGCCGTCGCGTTTAAATATTTTTTCTATGATACCCCTTCTATAAAGAGCCGCTACCCCGCCTGCGGCAAAAATTTCAATCTCGTTCGATAGTTCTGGCGCTTCATCGTCTGTCAGGCCATAGCCAATTGATATTCCGCCTTTTTTATTTGCCTGTAACACTTTTTCAAACCTTAAACCGGCATTATTTATTGTTTTTCCATCAATAAAATATGCTTTGCTTGATACGGCACCAATTTTTTCATCATTATCTGCCGTTTTTACCAATTCAGCCAGCCAATTAGGATCCACGATTGTGTCGTTATTCAAACACACAATATACTCAACAGATTTATCCTTAAAAGCTTCCTTTATACCCTCATTATTACCCTGTGCAAAACCTGTATTTTTTTTCAAAGCTACGATCTTTGTTTGTGAAAAATTTTCTTTTACAAATTTTAAAGATTCATCCATTGAGCCATTATCAACAAAGCATACATCAAAATTTTTATATGTTTGATTATAAACAGCCGTTAGGCAATCTTTTAAAAATCTTAGCCCGTTCCAATTAACAATGATTACTGCCGCCTTACCATTCATACCGATTTCAAATATTCCTCACAAATTCGTTGCGCGGCGAACTTTTTAATGCCTACTTTGTTGGCTTCCGAACAATGATTTCTTAACACTACATCAGTGTACATTTTTTCCATATCACGCACCAGCTCATCCTCATCGTCAAATTTAACCAATAAGCCGTTCTCTCCATCTTTAATTATATCAATCTGCCCACCTATATCTGTCGAAATGATTGGGAGACCGACTTGCATGGCTTCTTGTAACACTATACCAAACCCCTCGTGCATTGAAGAAAGGACAAATAGGTCAGAAACGGATAGATACTGAAACTTCTTTTCTTCGCTTTGAACGCCTAAGAAATGGACGCGATTCAATACACCCAACGAAGAGGCCAAGGCCGTCAGATTGTCATTTAACGGCCCCTGACCGATAATTAAGGCGTGGATCCGATCGTCTTTAACCTTGGCCAAGCTACTAATCAAAAAATCAAATCCCTTACGCGCAACCAAGCGACCAACGCTAACGCTATAAAAAAGATCATCTTTCAAGCCTAACGCGGCGCGTGTTGTTGGGTTAAAAACAAACGGTTCGTAAGCAAGCGGGATTATTTTTATGTCTTTGTCGCATTTATAATAAGTGCTTGTGTTTATCTTAGTATTCTGTGATTGAGCGACGACAACATCCGAATTTTTTAAAACCCAATTTATAACGGCGCGAAAATACCATTTTTTATGCGGCGAGTTCTTTTTTGATGGATCGTAAATATCGCCACCATGAAGCGAAAGAATATTTTTAATTTTAAATCTCTTAGAAATCCAAACACCTGGCGGTCCAGTCGGGACGGCAAAATGCGTATTGATAAAAACGTATTGATTATTTTTACAAAGCTCAACGGCCTTACCGTATGCAAAAAACGGAAAAGTTATCATCGATTGCATTGTTGCTGTCGGCAATTCTTTGCGCCCCCAAACCTTAACGCGATAAATATTTATCCCGTCGACAACTTCAAATTCTTTCAACCCCTTAAACCAAGTCGTAACGTAATCAACCCCATACCCCATTTTAATAAAACCAACTGCCAAAGTTTTGGCAGCCACCCCTCCCCCGCCGCCCAATGGCGGGAATTCGTAGTTAAGGATTAATATTCTTTTCATGTAGTGGTTTTCGACCTCGCTATCGCTTCGCTCGAATAATATTTATGATTGTTTAACACCGTCCAAATACCATGTGCAATTGAATTCACCACGGTTTATGTTGAGATACAAACCAAACTGATATTTATAATGACCTGACTGCTTGGTCAATAACTCAAGTTTTTTCCTATCACAAACATCTTCTTGAGCCCCTCTTTTAAGCTCGATAACCAATAAATTATTTTCCCGCCCCTGATCTAATCTATGGTGAATAATTATGTCCGGATATATCGTATCTGTAGATCTCTGCAAAGAACAAGCACTAATGCCATCAAGTTCCTTCTTAAAAGTTCCATCTTTATTATATTCGCAGTCAACATTCCATCCGGTTTCAGCTAACTGTTTTTCAATATGTACCGCAAGACGGTGTGCGGTTGTGCGTTCATGTATTTCTCCAAAATTCAAACACGGTGTCTCTTGTTTTAATAAAACAATGGCATTATTTATTTTTTCCTTAATTTCTTCTAAATTCATAAACAGTTCGCAAGAATGCTGCCTGCGTATTTAAACAAAAACAGCCCGGCGGGATTTGGCTGTAGTTTGCTTCATTTTTTGGTTTTTGGCAAGCCCTATACCATGTGAGGTATAGGGCGAGGGCCTTGAATCATGTGAGGTGCAGGACGTGGCTGAAATATGGCATTTTAGTCATTGACCAGCCGAAATGATCGCGCTAAGATCCGAATATATGGACCAAAATAACGAAACGAGTTGCAAAATACCCCGGCCAGACTACGCAAAAATAGCAATGTCTTCGACCGGAGATGGCGTTATATTTGCAGAACAGCGCATTTCTCAAATGGCGGACGAGTTTACAAAATCTGAACTGCAGATTGCTGCGATAATTTTTGCGTTTATTGGGTTCTTCGGGGATTTTATTAAATCTAATTTTAGCGGTTTCCCGGCATACTCAATTCTCCTGATAAAAATAATGTTCGCGCTTTCTGTTTTTGGCCTGTTAGCATCGTTAGTGTTTGGGCTTATTGAATTGAAGCGAAAAGAACAATTTTGGAACGGGATAATGTTCCAACGCATCGCGCGCGCGGAAATTTGGCGCGAGGTATTGAGGGGCGAAAAAAATGTCGAGCAGGCACTCGCCTTTCAAGACGGCTCTAAGTTAGGCAGCAGCAAACTAGCCACTTCGACGCCTTCTTGGCCATGGATACTACAGACACTCTGCTTAAGCGGCTCGGTATTGCTAATGTTGATGCTGTTTGTAATATATATTGTCAAATAACGTCAGAGATAGTATAATGAACAATCGTAAGATAACCCAATCATATGAAGCAGGACATTACAACAACCTAAATATTGATACTAATAAAGCCGCCTATAAAAGGGCGGCTTTATTAGTATCAAATTTCGCCGGACAATTTACATTTCTGGATCCCGGGTCTTGGCCCGGGATGACAGAAAATTAAAAGGGACAGACCATTTTATTTTACATTTTTTCTAACCGTTCAGCATTTTCTTTGCCAACGGACTATCGGCGGGGATGATTTCGGAGCTTCCGCATTGAGAACAAACGGTCTTTGTCGAGGCAGATCGCCAAGTCGTATAGATGATCCCTGGCAGTAAAAAGCACAGCCACAAAAACAATTCTACCAGCACGCTTCCCTTAACTAATCTCTTTGGCTTACCGACCGAGTGACATGCTTTACAGAACATTTGTTTTGCCATATTTTTCTAATTTAAATTCATCTTATAGTTATTAATTTAAACAAAAACACCGAACCCCTCACCCCCACTCCGCTAAAGCTTCGCGGGGCAAGCCTACCCTCTCCCCATTCCGCTATCGCTCCATGGGGCGAGGGGGTGTATTGGGATTTGGCTGTAGTTTGCTTCATTTTTTGGTTTTTGGCAAGTGGAAACTACGTCTGTTGGACGGAGGCTAACGCAATAATCTTTTGACCTTCTCGGAAACATGTTTGCTTGCCAATACACCTTTGCGCAGTTTATTAAGCAGCCCGTCAGGAACCGGATCTTTTAATGATAGCGCCCTGGCTTGTAATTTATTTACGAGGACTTCCACCGGCTGGACGATAATGTTGTTGCAATTAAAAAGCGTTGGGTGTTTAAGCAGCGGATAATCAACCGATGTAGCCTGAACCAATGTCTCGATGCCGTAGTTCATTGGCGTAATCCTTTCAATGACGTCTATATCCAGGGTTACGGCACAAACAAAGACCAAACCGTCATCGACAATGGGATTCTTGTTTAGAACGACAAAATAATGCGACCCGCTTCCGACAAACGATTCTTCGACAAAATAATAAACGGCGCCGCCTTTTACCGTTGCCTTGATTTTAATATCGTCCGGGATATCCATACGCGGCAAACCCGGCTAAATCCAAAAACTTGCCACCTGAAAATTATCCTCAAATACTCCTTTCGAGGCCTTAATCCGTTCCGGGGCGTCATGAAAAAAATCTGCTACGCTTTTTTCCGGATCAAGGAAAAAATCGGAATAACTCATGACCGCGCGAGAGATGCTCGCTGATTTAAGTTGTGGTTCAAACTTTTTCCATTCCGGATAGACATGTGACAATTCAACCAAAGCGCCAGGGGACTTTTTCCCAAACGTTGCGTAAACCTCCTGCAATGACTCAATGTCCGATTCGGACAGAATATCTTTATCAATGTTTTCTTTTGAAGAAATCAGATTCGCGTCTTTATCGCATGACAAAAAACGATTAACGTAGGCGCGTTCATCATCGCCCAAAAAATCCGAACATTCGGCCAGGTCTTTGACCGAAGAGCCGACCGGACCGAACTTCATGGCGTAGTAGGTATCATTGGTAACCGGCCGCCCGTATTTTCGCAGATGACGCCTGTCTACGAGCCAAATTAATTTTACGACTTTCAATTTTGAAATTGCCCCGCCTTCTTTTTGCGCCAAAAAATTAATGGCTTGGGTCGCCTTTTCAAAATCAAATTCGACGATGGTTTTCATATTTATATAGTATAACGCGACTATCTCTAAATAGACAGTTGATTAACGATAACGCCTTAAAATTGGCCCTACAAAGCATTTATGGCTAAACATAACACTTTTACATGACATCGTCAATGGATAGACGGCCGATTTAAAGGGACAGACCTTTTTGTTTTTCTTCTTTGCGGCTGGGGTGCCAAATTCATGGGCTTGCCGCGGCGGCTTTGGCCGCCTCGCAATGACGGTGATACGAATTACGGATTAACGCGTTCCCCTCACCCGGCCATGCGGCCACCCTCTCCCCTTTGGGGGCGAGGGTTTGGACGGTGGGCTTGACTTTTGTTGTGTTGTGACGCTAAATGGGTTTATAAAACATTGTTCTTTTGAGCAAAACAAGGAGACGGGAATGGGAACTTTGAGTCGGACCGAACAGGATGTTGAAAATTTCAGAGCGGTCTTTGGCGTCGGCCTTCCGCGCGTCGTGGCTGGCAAGCTGGATAAACTGGTTCACGAACTTGGCGGCGAGATTGTCGCGAGTGAGCCGGGCGCTGGAAACGTTTTTGAAACGGTAAGGACCGCTATCAAGCTGGCGCTCATCTTTCGCCCGTGCCCGCGTCTTTTTGACCCATCGATACTCATCGACGATGAGCAAATTTCACTGGTCGTCGACTGGGTCTGGAGCAAAATGCCGATAAAAGAGATCGACCTCATGATCGCGCTTAATCCGTCGGCACTCCCCGATCTCATTAACGAGTGGGGCAGGGACGTCGATGCCAGCTCGTTCCTTGCGGTTGGCAAGTAGCGAACGTTCGCGCGAAACGCAAAGCGCCCCAATGATGTTGGGGCGCTTTTTACTTACATCTTGCTTAGACGCGCGGGTGCAAAATTAACGAGATTGCCGCGTCGGCTTCGGCCTCCTCGCAATGACGGCAATATGAGTTACAGATTAACACATTCCCCTCACCCGGCCATGCGGCCACCCTCTCCCCCGCTTCGCTTCGGCTTCGCGGGGCGAGGGTTTACGATCAGTTATTTTTCGATCGTTTCTTTGATGTCGTAATGGTCGTCGGAGGTGGTGCCGAAGTAGAGTTTGCAGAGCATGTCGCTGATCAGGCCGAAGGCGAAGAAGGTGATGCCGGTGAAGAAGGCGAACATGGCGAGGAAGGTGAACGACGAGTTGCTAAGATCGTTGCCTTGGAAAATTTTTCCGTAAACGGCCCAAGCGGCGGAAATGAACGAGACGGCCAGAAACAGCACGCCGGCGCCGCCGAAAAGGTGGAGCGGGCGGGCGGCGTACTTTTGCCAGAACCAGACGGAGAACATGTCGAGAATGCCTTTCACGCCCCGCTTCCAGTTGTATTTGGTTTTGCCGGTCGTGCGGGGGCGGTGATTGACCACGGCTTCGCCGACGCTGTAGCCTTTGATCTTCAAAATGGCCGGAATGAAGCGATGCATTTCGCCGTAGAGGGTTATTTTTTTGAAGCACTCGCGCTTATAAACCTTTAGCGAACAGCCGCTGTCGTGGATGCCGTCGTTAATGAGATAGCGGCGGACGAGCGCGGCGAGGCGCGAGGCCCAGCGCTTGCCGGTTTTGTCCTGGCGATTTTTCCGCCAGCCGGAGACAACGTCAAAGTTGTTTTCTTCCAAGACCTTGATGAGGCTCATGATGTCGGCCGGATCATTTTGCCCGTCGCCGTCCAACGTGGCAATGTATTTTCCCGTTGCAATTTTAATGCCGGCGTCCATGGCGGCGGTTTGTCCGAAGTTGCGGCGCAGGTCGATTATTTTGATCGGACTAAGCGCCTTGAGCGTATCCATCGTCTGGTCGCTCGAGCCGTCGTTCACGAAGATTATTTCGAACGGCTGGTTCAGTTTTTTGCAGGCGGCCAAAATTTCGGCATGCAGCTTGGCCGCCGCGCCTTCTTCGTTATAGACGGGAACGATGACGGAGAGATACATGGGTTTAAGGTTTAGGGAGTAGGGTGTAAGTAGTAGGGAGTATGGGACGGACGGACGAATGTCGAATATCGAATTACGCCGCCCTCTCCCTACCCTCCCCCGCTTCGGGGGAGGCTGAAGGAGTCAGGCTTCGCAGACCAGTACGGTACCTCCCCCAAGTGTGGGGGAGGATAAAGGAGAGGGCTGCTCCGCAGGTGGAATTATTAATTTAGTTTCCCGAAACGCACTTGGTTTTTTCGGGGTTCATTTTGTAGCCGGCGGCGCAGCGGCATTCGTGGGCGTTGTTGGTTGTTGTGACGCTGTATGAATTGGTTCCGTATTTATTGATACAGGCTTTGGTGTCGGTGACGCACCCGCCGTTGGACCATGACGAACCGAGCTGGCAAGACGGGTTTTGCACGCAGAACTTGTTGGTCTTGTCCCAGCTCCAAGCATTGGGGCAGGCGCACAGAGTTTTTGCTTTGTTGGCGACGGCGTTGGCGCCGTAGGCGGCGCAGGAGCCGGCAAAGGCGGGATGCATGCCGGGAATTGGATAGCCGGAGTTGCCGTAGGCAACGGTCTTTTGATCGACCGAAGGCGCGAGGCAGCCGAGCATGGCCTTGTACTTGGCTACGGCGGCGTCGGCGGACTTCAGGCAAATGGTTTGATTGGCTTTGTCGTAAGCGGCGGTTTTGTCATGGCGGTCCTTGCACGAAGACGAACTGTCCTTGCAGGCATCGGACATTTGCTTATTTAAATCTTCGAGACTGTTAAAGGCGTCGGTGCAAACTTTTTTGTTGTCGGTCGCAAGCGCGTCGATGATCGTTTGCAATGATTTGGTTTGCTTGTCGTAGGCGTCCTTCGGCAAATAGACGGGGCAGCGCAGGAATGGCGCTTTGCATTCCGCTTGCGCGGCGTACATGAACGCCGCGTCGCGGCTGCCGTCGTTGCAGACGACCGAGCCGTCGTACGCCGCGCCGGCCGAGCAACTCACGCCTTGGTGATCGGCGCAGGCCTTGGCGGCGGCGGCCGCAGGTTTAACGAACGAGATTTGCGACGCGACGACCAAGGCGATAAGCCCGGCGCCAGCGGCAACACCGATCATCATTCTTAATTTTGACGCAGTCATACAAAGATGGCTAAATATTTTTAATAAAAAATCGCCCGACGGGATTTACCTATATTTTGTCGCATTTTTTTATTTGTGGCAAGCCCCGCACCACGCGGGGTGCGGGGTAAACCCCGTACTGTGTGAGGTATGGGGTAAACCCCGTACCGTGTGAGGTATGGGGTAAACCCCGTACCGTGTGAGGTATGGGGTAAACCCCGTACCGTGTGAGGTATGGGGTAAACTCCTTACTGTGTGAGGTATGGGGTAAATCCCGTACCGTGTGAGATGTAGGACTTTGGGTTGAATAGTTGGATAACAAAAAACCTGTCGGCCGAGGGGCGGACAGGTTTGGGTGAGGCGAAAGGGCGGTTATTTGACCGCGACCAGGGTTGGTTGCGGGTCGGGATTGTAGCCGCGATAGACGATGAGACTGGCGGCAATGGCCAGCAGGACAAGGCTCACGCGATCGAGCGGCGGGACGGGCAGGCCGACCAGGTAGAAGGTCGCGGTTTGTATGGCGACGCTCACCAAGAGGCGGCGACGAAAGGCGATGCTTCCGGACAAGAACAGGCCGGCGATCGAGTTGAGCGTGACGAGCAGCATGGCGACGAAGAGGATGTAGCTAATGATCCTGACTTCGGCGAACCATGGAAAGAAGTAGACCGTTACCGGAATGCTCACCCAATTAAGGATGAGCGGGTAGAGCCAGCCGTTGGGGCGGCCCTTCTTGAACGCCAGGCCGACCATGAGCACGAAGATCCCGAGCGTGTGGAACATCATTCCAAGCAATATGCCCTGCGGGGCGGTCGGGAAACGGTCATGCAGCAGCGGGTAAGCCATTACCACGACCATGAGCCACAAAAGGCTGGTGAGTTGCCAACGGGCGATGTCTTTCATTTTGCTTCCTTTCCGGGTTGAACTTCCTTGGCAATGGGCGGCGCCATCCGCATTGACTCGCGCTTTTCATGGCCGTGCGCAAGAACCATGCCGACGATGGGCATGATGGCCGCAAAGGCGATGAGCTTGATTGGGCTATGGGTCCCATCCTGAAAGAAAGTGTGCCGAAGCACCGCCAATTCAACCAAGATGGTGACCAAGACCAAGGATAGCGAACGCGTCTGGCGGGAGAGTTTCAAAAACGCCACGCCATAGACCCCGTAGGACACATATAGGCAAAGCGTTTCCCAAGTACTCCTATTAGTTAGGTCGCTTAGGTAGATGTTCTGCGGAACGCAGGCCCATAACATGGTAATGACCCAGAGTTTGAGGGGCAGTGTCTTGATGAGCTTGGCGTAGGATGCCAGCCACATCAGGCAGACGAAGGCGGACGGGATGACCAGCAGCAGTTTGACGACGCGGCCGCCGTTGGCGGCAAAGTCTTGCGGCGCGAAGTGCTCCACAATGGCGATGGCCATGAGGTATCCCAGGTAAACAAGAAATTGTCGAAAGACCAGCTTCATTGAATCCTCCTTGCCGGTGAAAATGCCGGACCGGCGATTATGCCATATTTTGGCGGAAATGTCAAGATTATGAGGGACATGGCCGAATGTCGAATTACTAATGTCGAATGTCGAATTCCGACGAACGCCCAAGTGATGATTGGATCCACTCCTCGGAGTGCTGGGCAACGCACTGAAATATAGCAAAGTGCGCGCCGGCCTTCGCCAGGATGACGAAATTGAGAAGCATTAACCTGTTTTTGTCACCCCGTTGAAGAACGGGATCCAATCAATATTGGGCGGCGGCGGGCGACGGAACTCACCCCCGCACCAGAGCATAGCTCGATGCGGGGCAAGCCTACCCTCTCTTTTACAAAGAGAGGGTGCGTATATTAAACATTAAACGTTAAATATTAATTTTTAATGATTAACGTTTAATGTTTAACGTTTATGCATGCCTGCGGAGGCCGCCCTCTCCTGTATCCTCCCCCGCTCCGGGGGAGGTCTACGGACCGGCCTTGCGGATGCTGGAAACGGAATATTAAACCTCTCCCGAGTGCGGGAGAGGATATGGTGAGGGGTGTCTCCGCAGGTTGGATACGATCACGCCGACGACCGCCCTCTCCCTACCCTCCCCCGCTTCGGGGGAGGCTGAAGGAACAGAAAAATAAAAGACCCATCGGAGGCGACGGGTCTTGAGTAGCGAAGTTCAAACGGCGAGTTTCAGGTTGGACCGGAATTTGTAGACCAGAACTTCGGGAGCGGTGATCGCGAGCGCGGCGGCGATGAGGAGCCAAGAGTGGCGGCCGGCGTAGACGTACATGACGGCGGCGTAGCTTGCGGCGTAGGCGGCGGTGTAGGCGACGAGGCGCACCAAGGCGTAGCTTTTGGCCGATTGCACGATGACCACGACAATGTGGATCAAGAAGATGGACACCAGCAGGATGGCGGACGGATTAAAGACTAACCAGTGCTGGCCGGTGACCAAGAGATCGATGGCAAAGGGGCCCATGAGCGCGCTCCAAAAGACGGCGCCCGGCTCGTCGGCTTTCTTCCCATAGGTCAGCATGCGGAAGAAAAACCAGAGGCCGGAGACACAGAGTGTGAGGCGCATGACGGCGATGAGCAGGTCGCGCATGTGGACGAATTCGTCCGGCAGCACGAAGCCGCTCAGCTCGGGCGGCAAATTGAGCATGAGGAAAATGGTCATGAGCAACGCGCTTTGGAAGAGAACCAGTGTTTTCATTTTTACTCCCTGCTCGCGCGAGCGCGAGACGTCTTGTTATGTCCTTGTTGGCCGATGCACGCCAGAGCCTAACGCCCAAACGACGAGGCCGAGCGCGGCGGCGGCGCAGACGCCGAAGAAGGAAACGATGAGCGGGTGTGCGTGCGCCGGATCGAGCAGGACGTAGTGGTAGATGGTCATTTGCAGCGCCATTGCAACGATCAAGTGCGGCAGAACCCGCCACCCCAAGTACATGACGATCGGGATCATGTACAAAACAGCGATCACCGAGTTAAAATACTGGCCAAGCTGATCGCCATGCTGAAAGGCCGGGCCGCAAACCCCCAACGGGATGAAGATCCAAAACAGCAAGGAGACAAAGAAGCTGCCACGGACCCCATTGGAATGGATGACTAAAAGCTGCCACCCGCGAACGACGAACACGAACATGCAGGGAATGGCCAGCAGCAGACAGGCCCCAAAAAGCGCAATGGGGCGGCCGATGAAGGCGGAAAATGAGGTGATGACGGTCACGACGAACAAAGACGCCAGGGAGAAAAATTGTGAAAGGGCAATGCGATGCATGCGAACCTCCTTTGCCGACACCGACGTCGGACTGTGCGTTATACCGCAAAAGGCGGTTGCGGTCAAGGATAGGAACGCCCTCTCCCTACCCTCCCCCGCTTCGGGGGAGGTTTCCGTACCGGCCTGCGGAGCCTGACTCTTTCAACCTCCCATTTCTGGTGGTTTCCGTACCGGCCTGCGGAGCCTGACTCTTTCAACCTCTCCCGAGTGCGGGAGAGGATATGGTGAGGGGTGCGGCAGAAACACTACCCAAGCCACAAAGTTATCCGTAAATATTCTAAGACTGCGTCAATGTCTCTCATTACATCATTATTCCAAAATCTAAAAACATTTATTCCGAATGATTTTAAATATTCCGTTCGCAAATTATCATAAGCAATATTTTCAAGATGCTGCGAGCCGTCAAGCTCGATTGCTATGTTTTTCTCTCGGCAATAAAAATCCAAAATATATGGACCTATGCCGTACTGCCGTTTAAATTTTAATCCAAAAAATCTTTCACTCCTTAACTTACTCCAAAGCATTCTTTCAACTTCGGTTTGATTTTTACGCAATTCGCGCCGCCGGTCAATAAATTGTGTCGGATTTATGATTTCCATAAGAATATATATTAATTATTATTCAACTGTCGCCCGCCGCCCTCGCCCTACCCTCCCCCGCTTCGGGGGAGGTTTCCGTACCGACCTGCGGAGCCTGACTCCTTAATCCTCTCCCGAGTGCGGGAGAGGATATGGTGAGGGGTGTCTCCGCAGGTCGGTACATAATAAAACGCCTAAAGCAATTTCTCGCTCGAGGCGTCTTAGTCGGTCGGATCGCTGGGTATTTTCCGGTCTTGATCTTGTGCGCGAATTTCGCGCGCCGAGTGTGCGCTAGTACGTCATCGGATAAACCTGGTGCGGCATGATGCCGGTCGCAAAGATGGCGAAGTAAACGACGAGGTAAACGATGAGCCAAAGGAATTCGCCGATCATGATGGCGACGAACGGGCGCCAGTTGTGGCGCACGATGGCGACGATGATGCCGGGGGCGAAAATGGCGAGGGCGTAGAAGAGAAAGAACGCCAAGA